>Ga0224483_100037_pt1 | contig 29345 bp, 27 predicted proteins | sample hydfratestSal1_FD_181453 | JGI IMG/M metagenome (GOLD analysis project Ga0224483, IMG submission 181453) | Metatranscriptome of mouse feces microbial communities from Columbus University, Ohio, United States - Sal1 (Metagenome Metatranscriptome) ... | reverse complement strand
GGAACATTATAGAAAGGGATCACTATGAGATTACAGCAGTTATTGAGCGTGACCAGGAAAGCAATCGATGGGTTCGGCATGATCGAGGAGGGGGACCACATCGCAGTCGGCCTATCCGGCGGCAAGGACAGCCTGGCCCTGTTGACTGCCCTGCGGGAACTGCAGCGTTTTTACCCAAAAAAATACAGCCTGACGGCCGTAACGGTGGATTTGGGTTTTCCCAATGTGGATTACTCTCTCCTGGAGGATTTTTGTGTGGAAAAAGGAGTTCCTTATAAACGGGTAGAGACAGCGATCGCGGACATCGTGTTTTATGAGAGACGTGAAAAGAACCCCTGCTCTCTCTGTGCGAAAATGAGAAAAGGGGCTCTCAATGATGCCGTAAAAGCGTTGGGCTGCAACAAGGTGGCCTATGCCCATCACAAGGACGACGCGGTGGAGACCTTGCTGCTGTCCCTGATCTTTGAAGGCCGGTTCCATACATTTTCCCCGGTCACTTACTGGGACCGGATCGGACTGACCCTCATACGTCCGCTGATACTCATGGATGAAGCGGATATCATCGGTTTCCAGAATAAATATCAACTCCCTGTGGCCAAAAGCCCCTGCCCGGCGGACGGACGGACAAAACGGGAATATATCAAAAACCTGTTAAAAAGCCTGAACAAGGACCATCCCGGGACAAGGGAGCGTATGTTCGCCGCGATCTTGAGCGGCGGTCTCAAAGGATGGGAGGATTTTAATCCATATCCTCGAAGACCTTCAGGGCCTGGATGATGCACTTGACGGTCTTATCGAAGCCCAATTTCCCGCTGTCGATGCACATATTATAGCTGACCGCCTCTGCCCAGCGTTTGTTGGTATAATAGTTGTAATAACTGGAACGGCTCTTGTCTGTCTTTTGGATGGCATCCCGGGCCTTGCTGTCCTTCATATCGTACTCTTTCGCGATCCGGCGGATGCGGGTGTCCAGATCTGAGTGGATAAAGACGCTGAAACAATTCGGGCGGTCTGCCAGGGCATAGTCCGCACAGCGTCCCACCATCACACAGGGCCCCTCATCGGCCAGTTTCTTGATCGCCTCGAACTGCGCCAGGAAAACCTTGTGATTCATGGGCATATCCGTAAAAGCCGCCGAATTGTAGCCGAAAGAATAGGTGTCCATGACCAGGGAATACAGAAAGCTGTTTGTGGGTTTCTCGTCGTGATTCTCGAACAGTTCCCTGCAGATGCCGCTGTCATTGGCGGCCCTCTCCAGCAATTCCTTGTCATAGAAAGGGATTTCCAGCTCATCGGCCAGTTTCTTCCCGATGGCGCGTCCGCCGCTGCCATATTGACGTCCGATGGTGATCACTGCTCTTGTCTTCATAGTATCCACTCCTCTCGATATAGTTTATCTATTTCTTAATTTATTGAGTAACTCGATGAAATATCCCGGAAATGGCGCGGACACTTCCAGGTATTCCCCAGAATGCGGGTGCTTAAATCCCAGCACATACGCGTGCAGCGCCTGACCGTTCAGACGGAAGGGGTTGTCCTTGCTCCTGTTATAGAGAGGATCCCCCAAGAGCGGATGGGCGATGCTCGCCATGTGGACCCGTATCTGATGGGTGCGCCCGGTCTCCAGGCGGCACTGGATATACGTGTATCCGCCAAACCTCTCCAGCACCCGGTAATGGGTCACTGCCCGCCTGCCGCTCCTGGAATGGATGGACATCCGTTTCCTGTCGGTGGGATGCCGTCCGATGGATGCGTCGATCCGTCCCTCGTCCGCCTTAACATTTCCCTGGACAATGGCATGGTAGACCCTGGTGATCGTGTGCTCTTTTAACTGCGCGGCCAGATCCTGATGGGTGCGGTCGTCCTTGCAGACCACCAGTGCGCCAGAAGTATCCCTGTCGATCCGGTGTACGATCCCCGGCCGCAGCTCCCCGTTTATCCCGGAGAGATCCCCCTGGCAATGGAACAACACGGCGTTGACCAGGGTATGCTCCTCATGGCCGGGGGCCGGGTGCACCACCATCCCCTGGGGCTTGTTGACGATCAGCAGATGCGCGTCCTCGTAGAGGATGTCCAGAGGGATATCTTCCGGCACGATCGCAGCCGGGCGGATCGCGGGGATCTGCACACAGACCACATCCCCCGCCTGCAGGCGGTAACTGGGACGGACCGGCCTGTCATTGACCAGGATCATCCCATCCTGGAGCAATCTCTGGATGCGGGAGCGGGACAGATCCATCCCCTCCAGTGAGGATCCTTCCGAAAGCCCTTTATCGATGCGCATCCCCGCCTGCTCTTGTGGGATGTTGATCTCCAGGATCTTTGCGGTTTCCATAATCTTCTTATCGTCACTCGACATCTTCATCCGCCCCTCTTCCACTGCATGAACGTAAGCTCCTCTTCTTTATACACAAAGCAGACACACCAGACCAGGAAAAAGCCGCTGACCACCACATAGATGTCCGCCATATTAAAGACAGGAAAGTCGATCAGCGAGAAATAGAAGAAATCCACCACATACCCGCGAAAAAGCCTGTCAATGCCATTTCCCGCCGCCCCCGCCGATAAGCCAGATGCAATAGCATAGAGGGGGATATAACGGGATACGGCGGGCATATGCGCCAAAAACCACGCCGCCACGCCCAAAAACAATACGCACAGGATCAGGAAGATCAGTCTCTGATCCTGGAGCAGCCCGAAAGCGGCCCCCCGGTTTTCCAGATAGTGCAGTCGGAACACGCGGGGGATCCAGACCTTATCCTCTGCTCCGCGCAGATAGACCTGTGCCAGGTATTTCGTAAACTGGTCGATGAGGATCAGGATGAGGATCCCTGCACAGGAACAGATGATATATGTTCTTCTTTTATCCTTCATATGACACAGACATGCCTTTCAGATGATCGATCGCCTGGCAGAGTTCCTCCTCCGTCACGGAGGTATCCACCACAGCCTCCCCGATCTGACGGAGCAGGATGAAGCGGATCTGGCCTTTGGACATCTTCTTATCCTTTTTCGTCGCCGCCAATATCTCTTCTGTGGACAGATTGCCCTCCAACCGCACGGGCAGCTGATAAATACCATTCATCTTCTGGACCCGCTCCAGGTCCGCCGCGCTGATCAGGCCCCTGCGGCAGGAGAGATAGGCAGCGGCCACGCAGCCCAGGGCTACGCACTGCCCATGGAGCATCTGAAAATCCATCTTCTTTTCGATGGCGTGCCCGATGGTGTGCCCCAAGTTCAATAAAGCTCTCGGTCCCTTCTCCATGGGATCTTGCTCCACCACAGCCGCCTTGATCTGGCAGCTGCGGAAGATCATCTCCTGAAGAGTATCCATATCCCGGGCGCGGATCCGCCCCTGGTTCTCCTCCAGCCACTGATAATAAGCCGCATCTCTCAAAAGGCCGTGTTTTAAGATCTCCGCCATCCCGCAGGCAAACTGGGCCTCGTCCAGCGTATCCAGTGTGTGCAGGTCCATATAGACCAGCCGCGGCTGATGGAACGCTCCCACCATATTTTTATAATTCTCAAGATCCACACCGGTCTTACCGCCGATGCTGCTGTCCACCTGGGACAATAAGGTGGTGGGCACCTGGACAAAATCAATCCCGCGCAGGTACGTGGCTGCCGCGAATCCGGTCAGATCACCCACCACGCCGCCGCCCAACGCCAGGAGCAGATCCCGCCGTTCAAAGCCATGGTCGATGAGATGTGCGTACAATCCCTGTACGGTGGACAGCTGTTTGTGTTCCTCCCCGGCTTCCATGGTAAAACAGGTGACCGTCTGGAACGCCTGCTCCAGTTCTCTCCTGACCTCTTCCATATAGAGAGGTCTTACATGGGTATCCGTCACGATGCAGATCTTCCCGCCCTGGGGCCTGCATGCGGCCACAGATGCAGCGAGCTGTGAAAAATCTCGCCGCAGGCAGATCGTATAAGAAAATTCCCCGCTCCTTGTGATCTGGATCTTGTCTTTCTTCTCTATTTTATCCATTACGCTCCCTCTTTTCCTCAGTTGATGCCATCGGCCGATGTATGCGGCAGATTTTATTGATAGATCTCCAGGAGTATCCCATATCGCCCTTTCTTTGTCCTGGATAGGATCTGCCGGAAGCAGAACTTCCCCTTCCCCCTCACCGACACGATATCGCCTTCCTTGAGCACATGACCGCTCCGCGTGACCGGACTGGCGTTGACAAAGACTTTCCCGCCCTGGATCAGCGGCGTGAGTTTTGTCCTGGAACCGCCGAAGGCGATGGCGAGTATGGCATCCAGACGGATGGAGGAGACGGTCCCCTGTACGGGCTTTCTCACTGGTTCCGGGATTTTTTCTGTATGGGGCCAGATCTCCGTGCGCACCGGCGTGTGCCTGATCTTGACCAGCTCCTGGACGAAAAAGTCTGCCATTGTGTCCACACAGAAGAAACAGGCCGCCTCGTCCAGGAGAAGGATATCCCCCAGCACACTGCGCTCCACCCCCAGATTGACCAGCGCGCCTAGGTAGTCCCGGTGGTCCAGGCTCTCCGGGGCATGTCCGGCTGCTCTCGTGACTTTCAGACAGCACAGAGGATATTCCCATCCATAGGAAAGAGCGTCAGGGATAAATGCTGCCATCTGACGCTCTGCACCTTCATAACCCCCGAACGTCTCCGTAGCCACGCCCGGAAGATCATCTCGCAGGTTCTTTATCATATGTAGCTGGTGAAGATCTAAAAAATCCGTAAACGTAACGATGTCCCTCTGAAAGGCCATGCTCTTCAGATCATTTATACGGTTTTGAAAAAGGGTATCTGTATCTCTCATCTTTACAGCTCCGTGTGCATGGACGGGATCTTCCCGCCTAGGATATCCTGGTAGTCGCCGGATATATCCACGTTAAAAGGCGTGATGATAAACACAAAATCGGATATCTTCTGAAACTGCCCGCTCAAAGCATAACAGCAGCCCAGTGTGAAATCGATGATCCTCTGTGCCAGATCCACGTCCACTCCCTCCAGGTTCAGGACAACGGTACGGCTGGACATCAGCGTCTCAGCAATCTCCCGCGTATCCTCCATAGAAGCGGGTTTGATCACGCACACCTCCATGGATTGTCCCTTTTTCGGGCTGCGCATCGGTGTGATCTTGGAAGAAGCCGGACGCGCCTGCTTTCCGTTCGGCTTTTGTGCTGCTCTATCTGTCTTCGCAGGATTTCTCGGTTGTGGATCGTCATAGGCTTCATCTTCATCGTCGTCGCTCTTCTGGAATTTTTCGAAAAACTTCCTGCGGGGTCTCCCGTCCAGATCGTCGTCATCATAATCGTCCAGAAAATCGTCGTCGTCGTAATCATCGTTGAGTTTGATCGCGTCTAAAAACTTATCCAAAACACCCATGTCCAATCTCCAATCTCATTCATGGTAAAATGCCTGCACGCACAGACATATCTGTCAGACCCCATGCGAGGATCATACCTGATAATCTCGTTCTCCGAAAATACCAGTCCCTACTCTTACCATCGTTGCCCCCTCTTCTATGGCGACCTCATAATCGCCTGTCATCCCCATACTGAGCACAAACATATCTACATTATCAATGTTTTTTGCGGCAATGTCAACACTTAATTTTTTCAATTCCCGAAAAACCCACCTATTTTCCTCCGGATCTTCCACATAAGGCGCGATCGTCATCAGGCCCTGGATATGGATGTTTTCCAGTTGGCTGATCTGTTCGGCCAGGGGAAAAGTCTCCGCCACAGACAAGCCGAATTTACTCTCCTCCTCCGCCACGTTGACCTCAAGAAGGATCGGCACGCGCACCTGATGTTTCTTGGCCTCGGACTGGATCGTCTGAGCTAAGCGCAGGCTGTCCACCGAGTGGATCATCGATATCTTATCCACAATGTATTTTACTTTATTCCTCTGCAGATGGCCGATCATATGCCACTTGACATCCTCCGGCATCTGCGGGTATTTCTCCGAAATCTCCTGTACTTTGTTCTCGCCGAAAAAACGCGCACCGCAGCGGTAAGCCTCTTTGAGATCCTGGATCGGTTTCGTCTTGCTGACCGCGATCAGCGTGACATCCTCCCGTTTACGGCCGCTCCTTTCACAGGCTTTTTGGATCTTTTCTTCTACAGATGCTAGCTGTTCCTGGATCATATCTTTCCCTCCTTTAGACCATTTTATCGCAATCTTATTGTACAACGATATCTTCCTCTTTGACCTGCGAGGCGTCCAATATGATATGGTCATACTGAGCGATCCCGTAGGCAGTCCCCTTCTCCACGATACAAAACTCCTCATTCTGGTCGAGGATATTGATGAAACGGAAGACCGCATATCCTTTATTGATGCAATAGACGCCTTCCAGCGCAGCCGTGTCTTCCACCACATACCGGTCATTGGAATCGGGCTTTGATAATATGCTCCCCTCCGGAAATGCGGCTGTATCCACATAACACAGATCATCATTTTCCGCATAGAGGGTGGTACTGATAAATTCCTTGCTGGCCGACTCTCCCTTTTTCTTCCCTTTTTCCACAAGAAAGCCCGCCTCCCCGTTGTCCCCGTCCACCGTCTTATATTCAATGGGTATCGTATAAAAATCCTTGTTGACCACAGAAGTCAACGGGATCTTCAGGCCGCTCTGGGCGTTCGTGACCAACTCGATCCCCACGAAACGCTCCCCCGCGTATCGGATCAATCCGCTGCCGAACTCGATATTCCCGTACTTCTTCCCGTCCCGCTCGATGATCGTAAAATCCCCGTTCTGCGTGACATTATCTTTTAAAAAACGGACTTTGATATACGTCTTATCCGCCAGGCCGCTGGCCTGTTTATCGCTCAGAGGGATGATCAGATTCCAGCTCTCCCCGATGATCAGCTTGTAGACGGGATCCCCGGCCTGTATGGATTCTTTTTTCTTTAAACTCTCTCTGTGATACCGGTCCTGATCCAGGCTGTCTTCTGTAAAATTATCCACCGTGGTCTCCTCGTATCCATCCCTGGAATAGAGGACAATGCCGTTCTCCCGGGCACGGACCAGGGTCTGTCCGCCCATGGTCACCGATGGGGTTGTCCCATCTGCCTGTGCCGCCTGGTACTCCTCCTGGCTGGCCATGGAATACTGCAGGATGCTCCCGCCCAGTTCATATTTGAAATTATAGGTACTGCCGAAATCATTGGGCGCAAAGCTGTAGGAAAACGCACTCATCTGCGCCCGGATCAGCGACAAGTCTTCTTCTGAGAGCGGATGTGTCGCCTCCTGCTGTGACTGCTGTTCGCCCAGACCGTAAACGATGGCTGTGGCACTGACTTTCCCGCCTTCCCGTGCATAGTAATCCAGATAACCGCCTGCGTCCGCCGTGACGATCTGCTCCTCGCACAGCATGAGTCCTGTGTACGTCTCATTTTTCGCCAGCGGGCCTGCGACCACCTGGTATGAAGTCACGTGCACCGTGGTAAAATATAGGACGATGCTTATGATGATATACAAAAATAAGATGCCGAATAAGATCGTGCCTATATTAAGGGTGAGGATCCTCTTTAAGTCCTTCCAGAGGATCTTCCTTCTTGGAAATCGGATCTGCTTGTTGGATGCCAATTGGCTGTCCTCCTTGCTCGTATGTTTGATCTGGATTATTTTATCACAATTTTTTTAAATTAGCAAATGTATAAACCCTCGGCGGCGCGGTTACACTAAAGCGTGTCTAAAAATCACTTTTAGCATAGGAGGGATGCATCATGAATTCCAAAGGGTTAGACTATACAGCATTGGTGATCGCCATCGTAGGAGCTGTAAACTGGGGACTGATCGCATTATTCCGTTTTGACCTGGTCGCTTTCATCTTCGGCAATATGTCCTGGATCTCACGTATCGTCTATGGGCTTGTCGGGTTATGCGGACTCTATCTGATCAGTCTGTTTGGCCGGGTAAGGGGCAGCATCGGCGTGAGCGAATAGATCCATCCAGATTCGCACAGGCCAATGAAAAACAGGGAAAGACACATCGTCTCGGTGTCTTTCCCTGTTCCCCTGTTATGTAATTCTATCAGATATCTTTTATCTGACCACCCTTCACCAGATACCTTACAGCGCTTCGATGATCTTTGTTTGGAGAGATGTGGGTATTTCTTCCTTGTCCACAGATATGCTTACAATAAAGGTGAGATTGAACTGTTGTCCGATGGCATCCAACTGGTTCAATGTATCCGTCACATCTCCCTGTTCACCCAATTTTGATATGGTGAGGAATCCGTCCAGATATACCTGCTCCAAGTCGTGATCCTGTGACAAGATACCGCAGATAAATCCCACAAATTCATCGCTGTTCTTCAGCGGGAAGGCAGATACATCGATCAGCCGTATCTTATTATTCAATTCATACATATGCTTGGCGCTCTTATCCAGGTAAACGATGCTGCCGTGGGCAGTCTTTACCGAATCATTCGCCTTTTCCAACAGAACTTTGGTCTTCCCTTTGCCTTTCTTTCCTACTATTAGTTCAATCATCCTGCTTTCCTCCTTAGACGTGTAGGCATTTTAAACAAATTCCTAATTTTGATATTTCAATTATAGTGTATATTGACAAAAAGTTCAATGATTATTTTCAGGAATTGATATGTTCCAGCAATTGGTTCATCTGCTCGTACAGGACCGGCTTATCCAGGGCGTTCGCCACGACCGTGATAAATGTGTTCCCATACACGTTCTGACTGACCAGCGCCAGGCAGTTCCCCGCCTCATCCGTGGTCCCCGTCTTCCCCCCTAAGACTGTCACGCCCATGGGTTCGGTGGCTTCCCCGATCAGATAATAGTCCGTCGATTCCAGATATATGGAGCGCACTTGTCCTAAAGTATTTTGGAACTGGACAGAAAAAGTACTCATCTGGATGATCTCCACGAACTTAGGATAACGGATCGCCTCGTTCAGCATCAGATAGATATCGTATATACTGGTATAATGTTCCGGATCCTGCAGACCATGAGGATTGGTAAAATGTGTATTGCTCATCCCCAGGCGCGCCACCTCTTCATTCATCATCCGGATAAAATCCGCCTGCGTCCCGCCCACATGCTCGGCAATGGCCGCCGCCGCATCGTTCCCGGAGTAGATCAAAAGCCCCTGGAGCAGCTGCTCTAAAGTGAGCTGGTCACCGGCCGCAAAACCGCAGAGCTGGGAACCCTCTTCCAGGATGAGTGCAGTCTGGCTGACCGTCACCAAGTCTGCCAGGTTTCCATACTTCAGGGCGACGATCGCCGTCATGATCTTTGTCATGCTCGCCGGGTAGAGTTTCTCATAGATCCTCTGTCCGTATAAGACCCGCTTGCCCTCCAGGTCAAAGAGCCCGCCGTACTGCGAGTGATCCTGGGCGACCCCCTCCAAAGGGATATCGGCCTCCAGGGATACACACAGGTCTTTTGCAAAACCATCCTGGATCTGTTTATCCGTCATCTCCTCCATCCCCGGGAACTGTCCGACTTCCTCAAATGCGAGAGGAAGATCCATCCCCGCCCCGGATAAAAAAAAGTGATAGACAGCGTATCCGCCCCCAGCGCAGAGCAACAACAGCACCGGTACAAGGAGGATCTTGAGTGATCTGTGCCTGTGCACACGGCGTCTGCGCGTCTTTTTTGCTTTTTTCTTATGCGCCATATCTTTCCACCATTTTTAAATATTTATTTTCCTAGTCTTATAGGAACTACTCTGCAGCCCTACGTTCAACACCAGTCCCATGCCGATGTAAAGGCTGACCACCGAGGTCAGGCCATAGCTGACAAAGGGCAATGGCGTCCCTGTATTTGGCATGAGCCCGGTCGCCACGCAGATGTTGATGAAACTCTGTAAAGAGATGAGCGTGGCCACGCCGCAGCAGATCAATTTCCCGGAGAGATCTTTGGACCGCAGGCTCATACGGATACATTCGTACGTGATGCCCAATAATATCAGAACGATCGATGTACATCCGATAAAGCCCAGCTCCTCCCCCGCCACCGCAAAGATAAAGTCCGTCTGGATCTGCGACACGAAATTTCCTTTATTTGCCGAGGACTCCTGGTTATTTAAACCCTTCCCGGTCAGCTCCCCGGAGCCGATCGCCAGCATAGAGTTGTTCTGCTGCTCGATGTCGTCGCTGTACTCCTCATTTTCCGGATACAGGAAAGACATGATCCGGTTCCTCTGGTAGTCCTGGATCAGCTTCTGATCGGGCTGCACCACGATGGATAAGAAGATGATCATCAGGGGCACCATGATCAGTATCGCGCCTCCGATCACCTTATAATCCAGACCTGCGATGTAGATCAGCACGCAGAACATGACCGTTACAGTGATCGTGTTCTTAAGATCCGGCTGCTGGTAGATCAAGACCAATGGGATGACCAGCAAGACCGCGCATTTTACGATCACCTTGATGGTATTGAGGTCGTTTTCATGATCCATAAAAAACCGGGCGAAAAACAAGATCAGTAAGATCTTCGAGAGCTCCGTGGGCTGGAATCGGATCCCGGCGATCTCGATCCATCGCGTTGCCCCTCCAGCTGTAGAACCCATGAGCCGTACACCCAAAAGCATGACAATGTTAAAGATGTAGATCAGCCAATAAAAGTTCAAGATCCAGCTGAAATCCATCAGGGACACGATGATCATCGCCGTCACGCCCAGGGCCACCCCCATGATCTGGCGGGATTTCAATTCTGCCGCCGCGCTCCCCACCAGCAGCACGCCGATGGTGCTGATGCCCAGGAGCAGGATCACAAGTCTGAAATTGTAAAATCTGAATTTATACTGTTTTAACATGATCCTTTCGGTTATCCTTCTCTTGTAGTATCGGTATCCGTGCCAGCATCATGGGCGGATCCTGCTGAAATTGTATCTGTATCCTGGAACTGTCCACGGAAAAGTATTTGTCAACGGCCCGGATCAGGTCATTCTTCATCATGAGCATAGTATCCGTGGAACAATCCAGCCGCTCTGACAACAAGACTGTTTTCAGCCGGTTCCTCGCTACGGAGCCGGAACGCCTCTTCGTCAGGCCATTTTTTGCCATGAAAAGCATATCTTCCGCCTCCTTTAATTCCGGAATAATTCCGTCATCTTGCGGAAAATACCTTTTTTGATATCGAAAGTCAGAAACGGCACTTCTTCCCCTGTGATACGGCGGCAGATATTGATGTATCCCTGTTCAGCCGGAGAATTTTTTCCGGATAAGGGCACGCCCTGGTTTGTGGCGATGACGATCTGCTGGTCATCCGGTATGATGCCCAGCAGATTGATGGCCAGGATCTCGATCACATCATCCACGGACATCATATCCCCTTTCTGGATCATATCCGGACGGATGCGGTTGATGATCAGCTCGATCTGGCTGATATCGTTTGCCTCCAAAAGTCCGATGATCCGGTCTGCATCCCGAATGGCAGAGACTTCAGGTGTGGTCACCACGATCGCCCGGTCTGCCCCGGCGATGGCATTCTTAAACCCCTGCTCGATCCCCGCCGGACAGTCCAGGATGATATAGTCAAAATAATTGCTCATCTCCTCGGTCAGCTTGATCATCTGCTCAGGTGTCACCGCTGTCTTGTCCTTCGTCTGGGCCGAGGGGAGCAGATAGAGATTGCTGTACCGTTTATCCCGGATCAGCGCCTGTTTCAAACGGCAGTTGCCGTAGATGACATCCACCAGGTTATAGACGATCCGGTTCTCCAGCCCCATGACCACATCCAGGTTGCGCAGTCCGATATCCGTGTCGACGACAGCCACCTTGTGGCCCAGCATCGCCAGGCCGGTCCCTATGTTTGCCGCGGTCGTGGTCTTCCCCACGCCCCCTTTTCCCGATGTTACTACAATTACCTCGCTCATACAAAACCTCCTGCTTGACCTCCTGTTACTACATGTATCCCCTCTTTTGTATGATCCGAGTTAATCATTGCTGGTATTGCTGGTCGTATCCGAGGCAATGCCTGTGATGATCTTTTCTCGTTTTTTCTCGTTAAATTGATACTGGAAGACATTGCTGGCCACCAGACACGCGTTACCGGACGAATATCCATTTGGAATCCGCACGGCCACAGCCATCGTGGGATCCTCAGCCGGCGCATAGCCCACAAACAGACCATGATCCGGACGGTACTGATTCTCCTGAGCTGTCCCAGACTTCCCGTTGATCGCCACGCCTGCGTCGTCAAAATTATACTGACTGTGGTTCTGGATCATCCGGCGCATGCCATTGTGGACCGTATCCCATGTACTCTGCGGAAATTCTGTGGTGCTCTCCAATCTTGGCTGGAACTCCTGCAGCGGCTTTTGCTGTGAGTCTGTGATCTTCTGGATCAGGGACAGCTTATAGCTCTGTCCGCTGGTGGCGATCGTTCCCACATACCGTGCCAATTCCGACGTCGTAAAAAGGTGCGTCCCCTGTCCCATATAGGACGGGACAGCCAGCTCATCCGAAACCTGCGGATCAGCCTCCGAGATCTCAACGCCGGAGGGCTTGTCCATACTCAGCATAGATGCATATTTCTTCAGGTTCTGTAAGCTTAAGTTTTCCGAAAACCTGTTGTTTTCATCCATCCCCAGCACATACCCGATCTCGTTAAAATAATAGTTGCAGGACTGTTCCAGGGCTGTCTCCAGATCGATGGATCCGTGGCCATACGTATTCCAACAGTCGATATGCGGCTCCACTTCCTCAAAAGATCCCGTACAGTTGATCCCCGTACTGGCATCCACGATCCCGCTCTCCAGGCCGGCAATGGCAGAGACCATCTTAAATGTGGAACCAGGCGCGGTCTGCTGCTGTGTCGCCTTATTAAAAAACGGCTGGGACAAGTCGCTTGCCATCTTATTATAATAATCCACATCCATCACATTGGCCAGACGGCTGTTGTCGTATCCTGGATAGGTCACGCAGGCCAATACCTGACCTGTATTTGGATCGGTCACCACCACCGAACCGGAACAGGGATCCAGGGCCAGCTGCCCAGGCGTGATCTCCAATGTACTGATCTTGGCCGTGATAAAATCATATGCGCTGCTCTGCCCCTGGACCAGAGACTCATACATCCCGTCGTCATCTTCCAGGATACCCTGCTCGTACAGGGTCGCACACAGATCCCTTGGGTCGATATCATCGTTCAACAGCATATATTTATAGAGCAGTTTTCCAAAAGACACATCTGTCATCAGATAATCCGCCAGATAGTTGGCCAGTTCCAGATACACTTCCTTGGAATCCAGATAATCACCCTCAGGGGAGATCTGGGAGATATCGATCCAATTCTGCCGTGTCGCGTATGTTAAGTATTCCTGCAGGCTGATCGTCTCCTCCGTGGCCCAGGCCTGGTATGTGGGATCCGTCGTATCGATGGCATCCTGATCCATGACCTCCAACTGGATCGGGAGCAGGTCGTCCACCAGATAATCCAGATACTCCTGCATCTCCTTGTCCAGATCCTTATAAGCCTGAGGGGAATCCCCAGTCAGTTCATTCCTTATTCTATCAAAGACCTGCGTCTGTTTTTGTTGAAATGCGGCATAAAGATTTTTTTCTGTCTCCGCGGCGTCCGCCGCCGCAAAATGCTCGATGTCGATCACATTATTCTCGATCAGCGCATTGTACACATCGTAGATCGGCACGGCGATCTGCATCGTATCGGAGATCTTAGTCTTATCAAACGTCTTGTCCGGCACGATGTGCGAGAGCAGGACCCCGGCGATCTGCTGTTCGAGGATCTTATAGCAGGCGATCTGCAGGTCACTGTCCAGCGTCAGGTACACATCATGCCCCGCGATCGGATCCAGACGGGACCCATCGTCGATCTTCAGCACTTTGCCCAAGTTGTCCACGTAGACTGTCTCCTGTCCGTTTGTCCCCTGCAGGTCTGTCTCCATATACTGTTCGATCCCAGATTTCCCGATCACCGATGTGGTGTCATATTTCTTGGCATTTTCCTTCTGCAGTTCTTCCAATTCTTCGGAAGAAGCCTGCCCTGTATAGCCTATGATATTTGCAAAATAGATGGGATCCTCATAACACCGCAGGGAATCCTCCACGATATCCACTCCCTGCAGAGTGTCTTTATTCTCCGTGATCACAGCCACGGATTCATCACTCAGATCCGTGGCGATGGTGGCCGGCATATATTTCTGAAAACTGTTGGTGGACAGAAGATACCGGATGATCGTGATGTCCATGACCTCATCTGCAGTAAGCTGCTCAGGGAGGCCATATTCCTGCAGTTCTTCTTCTGTATACCCATCCTCCCCATCCACCACGATCGCGAAACGCTCCGGACCGATCAGATAGGCCATCATCTCCTGGGCTGTAGCATTCTCCTCATCCTTTTTCAGGTCATCGATCAGTGCGCGCCCATAGATATCCGCACGAAACCGATCCAGGTTCACGCCCTCATCCAGGTCAAAATGATATTCCCCCTGGTTGTTCATGACGATATGGAAATTCCGGTCCACACTGTCCCCGTACTCTTCTAAGATCTTGCAGATCTTATAGGCGGTACTGTTCAGCGTCAGGTTCTTTTCATGTTCAGACTCGTACGTCCCATTATCCTCGATCGTCAGGGAATAGCAGAGCTTGCTGTAAGCCAGCAGCTTCCCATTGCGGTCATAGATACTCCCACGGGTACTCTTGATCGTACGTGTTTTCGTCGTACGGGATGTAAAATCAGAGGTATATTCCTCGCCTTGGACGATCTGCAGTTCAAACAGCCTGCGTATCAGCACGCAAGACATGATGACAAAGACCAGCATCAAGACCGTCGTTCTCGGTATGCGGATACGTCTGTTCTTGACGATCCGTTTTATTTTGTTAACCATAAAGAATCACTTTCCTTAAATTTTACACGTATAAATCGCCGGATCACCTTATAATAGATCCGATAGACCAAAGCCGCCAGCACCAATGTGTAGATGATCTCCGGTATGATCACACGGCGCAGATAAAAGAAAAAGTCCGTATTTCCCTGCAGCAGGAATAAAAATACAAATGTAAAAAAATTATAAGCAAAGTCTCCCACAACCGTCAAGAGGATGGGGACTTTGATATCATCGTCGTAATAGATCTTATAAAAGAAACCGCTTGCAAATCCCAGGTACATATAAAAGGCAGCATGCACCCCCGGATAATAGCTGTAGAACAGATCCACTAAAAGACCTGTAAAAAAACCGGCAAATAAACCGCTCGACCTCCCACACATCAATCCGATGCTGACACACAGAACGACTAAGAGATTGGGGGAAACAGACCCCACAGCGATCCCCTTCATCAATGTACACTGAAGGAAAAAAGAAACTATGATGAGTAGGAGCAGGACTGCCTTATTGCGCATCTTGATCCTCCTCTGCATCTTCCTCTGACACATTCTCCTTCAGGTCTGTGATGACCAGCACTTTCTGCAGATGTGCAAAATCAGCCGCCGGTACCAGGTAGCCGCCGTAGGTGAGGTTATTGCTGTCCTGGCTGATCTCGCTGATGTAACCGATCAGCAGTCCCTTTACATAGCGGTCGCTGATATGCGACGTGACGACCCGGTCGCCGATGCTCACCTTCCCTTCAGGACTCTTCAATTGGCTGAACTCGAGCTGCCCGGAATCGATCAGCTCCAGATCACCAGTGACGATGCATGTATCCTCCGTCTCCGAGACCTGGGCGCTCACGTTGGAATCATTGTCCACGATCGAGCGCACCGCCGCCCAGTTGGGCCCCACATCGGTGACGATCCCCACCAGACCAGCCCCGGCCAGCACGTTGGAATTGACGTTCACACCGTCGTTGCGCCCTTTATCTATGGTAAATGTGTGATACCAGTTGCCGGGATCCTTGGCGATCACCTCTGCCATGATCTTATTATACTGGGCGTACTCCCGGTCCAGGTCATAGAGTTCCCTCAGATGTGTCAGGTCTTTCTGGTTCTGCGCCAGCTCGTTGTTCTGGAGTGTCAGTTCTTCCACCTGTGCTTTCAGCAGGGCATTCTCCTCGGCCAGCTCCGACACACTCTGGAAATTGTCCTGCATGGACAACAGCCAGTTGCCGATCGTGTTGATCCCCTTCTCAAACGGGATCACAACATACCCTGCAAAAGTCCGGGCCGGATCCCCTGAGATCCCAGTGGCGAAAGTCGCCGCCATCATGCTGATGCACACAATGCTCATCAGAATGATCAAATGTTTACTTTTCAGACGGAAATCCCTCTTCTTCTTCATCTCAAACTCCTACTGCTCTGTCACATCTTCCTCTGCCGGACGGGCAGGGCCCATTCCTGCAGATATTTATCTTTGATCATCCGCTCTATGCCGCAGATCGTACAGACTTCATGCATGTCCGAGAGACACACGCCGTACCCGGTCAGGTCGGCCAGAAACTTGTCGATGTCCTTGATCCGGGTGCTGCCTCCCGCCAGATAGATCCCTTCCTTTAAGATGCTGTACGCGATCTGCGGCGGCGTGCGCTCCAGGAAGGTCTTTATCTCGTTCCCGATCCTGTTGACCGGACGGGCGATGGCGGCGTTGACGGTCTTGGAGGACACCACGGCCTCCCGGGGGAGACCGGATACGGTGTCGATCCCGATCACTTTGCGCAGCTGTTCCTTCTGCATGTACATCTCCCCGACGGAAGTCTTCAGGCGGCTGGCCGTGCGGGTACCGATCATCAAACGGTCCACCCGGCCCACTTCATTGCAGATCTCGATGTCGATCTGTTTCCCGCCCAGCTTTAAGACTTTGCTGATGATGACCTTGCCGTCGGCGAGCACGGAGATCTCGGTGCTCTGGGCGCCGATGTTGACGATCATGCTCCCTTTCGTCTTGCGGATGGGAATGTCCATGGCGATGGCGTCGGCGATGGGCTTTTCCACAATGCGTACTTTATTATTCTGCAGCCAGCTGCCGTTGGCCATGGAGTTGTAAGCCCGCTTCTCGATCTGGGTCAGGTCGGCCGGGACCGCAAAATACATGACTGCCCCGAACAGCTGGTAGGGCTGGATCTTCTTGATCAGGCTGTACAGGGATATTTCAGCTTTTTCGATGTCCGCGATCATCCCATAGGCCATGGGGGAAGCCACCTCGATGTTATCCGGCGCTTTCTCAAACATTTCGTAGGCCTCGTCGCCCACGGCGAGGACGCGCTTTTTGTTTTTTACGGCCACCATGTTCCTCTCCTGGTAGACCTTATCTTTCTGGTAGGAATAGACTTTGATGGTACTGGTGCCCAGATCCACCCCATAAACTTTCCGAAATAACATTATAGACTTTCCTTTTCCCGAAAACTCATATAAGTATGTTCCCCGATGATGATATGATCCAGGAGATGGATCCCGATCAGCTCCCCGCCCTGATGGACACGCTGGGTGATCAGCACATCCTCCCGGCTGGGTGTTGGGTCGCCGCTGGGATGGTTGTGCACGAGTATGATGTTGACCGCCTGGTAGCGCAGCGCCTCCAGGAAGAGTTCCCTGGGCGAGACCAGGGACGCGTTGACTGTCCCCAGGAACATCCGCTTCTCTCCCAATAGATGATTCTTCGTATCCAACATCATGCACAGGAGGACTTCCTGTTCCAGGTGACGCAGTTCTTCCATATAATACTCTGCGATCGTATCCGGAGCGTTGAAAGACAGACGCTCCTTGGCCTTCTGCCGGGCCATCCGCCGGGAGAGCTCGCCGATACATTTTAACTGGATCGCTTTGACCGTGCCCACACCCGGAATGCTCATCAACTCCTGTATGCACAGGTGGTGGAGGCCACAAAGGCCCTCCCCGCTGGTCTGCGCAAGATTGAGGATCTCATAAGAAAGCTCCAGGGAATTACTCCCTGGGCGGCCTGTCCGCAAGATCACCGCCAATAGTTCCGCATCCGTCAGGTGTTCCGGCCCGAATTCCAGGCATTTCTCGTAGGGCCTGTCCTGGATCGGGATATCTTTGATCGTATTCTTCTGCTCCGTGTTCTGTTTCGTTTTGGTGTTGCTCTGTTTCATGTTCCTTATATACATCCCTTCCCACTCTCTTCAAAAACTGCAGGAAGAATTTCAAGGTAAACCCTATCTTATCACAGATTCCTGGAAATGTATACAAATTCACTAAATTTTCATGTATTTTTTAGCAATGGCCTCCGCCACTTTGATCCCGTCGATCGCGGCCGAGGTGATCCCGCCGGCATACCCGGCTCCCTCCCCGCAGGGATAGAATCCCTGGATATTGCTCTGCATATCCGCCCCGCGCAGGATGCGCACCGGGGAGGAGGTCCGGCTCTCCACGCCGCTCAAGAGACAATCTGGACGGGCAAACCCCGGGATCTTCCGCTGAAAAGCCAGTATCCCCTCCTCGATGGTATCTCCGATCACTCTGGGGAAGATGCTGCGCAGATCGCCAAGCTGATACGCGCCTTTGATACAGGGCATGACATCACCCAGGCACTGGCTGGCCTGGGAAGCCTGGTAGTCTTCCCACAGCTGTATGGGAACCTTTCCGCCGGCCAGCTTCCAGGCTTTCCGTTCCAGTTCCCGCTGATACGCTACGCCGCTCAAAGGGGAATCTCCCGGATAATCAGCCGGGGATACGGTGACCACCAGAGCGCTGTTGGCGTTTTGTCCGTCCCGCGCCTGATAGCTCATACCGTTGACCGCCAGGGCTTTTTCCTCCGAAGAGGCATTGACCACATACCCGCCCGGGCACATACAAAAGGAATATATCCCTCTCCCGCTGACGCATTTATGGGTCAGTTTATAGCTGGCCGCACCCAGAAGATGATCGCTCTCGCCGTAAAGCGCCCGGTCGATCATCTCCTGGGGATGCTCCACCCGCACGCCCACTGCGAAAGATTTTGCCTCCATGGCAAAACCCCGGCGGTACAGCATCTCGAAGGTATCCCGCGCGCTGTGCCCGATGGCCCCCACCACCGCCTGCACCGGGATCTCCTCCCCGGTGTCCAGCCGCAGACGGCTCAAAGCTCCATCCACACAGATAAAGTCCGTGACCTGTTTCTCAAATAGGAAACGTCCGCCAAAACCCTCGATCTGCCTGCGGATGCACTCCACGATGCCGATCAGCACATCCGTACCCAGATGGGGTTTCTGCTGATACAAGATCTCCGGCGGCGCGCCTGCCTCCACAAACGCCTCCAGCACCGCCTGGATGCGCCCTGCAGGATCTTTGATCAGAGTGTGGAGTTTGCCATCTGAAAAAGTCCCCGCGCCGCCCTCCCCAAACTGTACGTTGGATCTTTGGTCCAGCACGCCCTCCTGCCAGAATCTCTCCACAGCGTTTTTTCGCTTTCCCGCCTGCGCGCCCCGCTCGACGATCAGGGGATGGTATCCATGCCTGGCCAGCATCAGCCCGCAGAAAAGCCCTGCCGGGCCGCTGCCGATCACCACAGGCGGATACCGGAGGGGTTCCGTCCCGGAAGGTGGGAATACATAGCGCGTCCCTTTAGTCGACATAACATTTTTACGGTGAACTCTTTTCAGGATACTGCGCTCCTCATTCTTGCTCTTACAGAGGACATCCACCGTGTAGATGAATTTTTTGCCGGATCTTTTCCTGGCGTCCAGGGACTGGCGGATGATCTTGTAGGAAACTGGCCTTGACGTATCTTTGATTGAAAGGATCTCTCGTATCTTATCTTCCAGATCTTCCTGGCTGTGTCCAACAGGAAGCTGCAATTGCGTGATCCGTATCATGTCCTCACTCCCTTCCTTTACCAGAAAACTATTCTGTAAACTGTCCAGTACATGCCCGGCCCGCCACGGCCCCGGAGGACCAGGCCCATTGCAGGTTATAGCCGCCGCAGGTCCCGTCCACGTCCAGGATCTCCCCCGCAAAATAAAGCCCCCTATGCAGCTTGGATCCCAGGGTGCGGGATCTTACCTGCTGAAGATCCACGCCGCCCATGCATACCTGGGCGTAGATGTAGTCCTGCCATCCCTTGAGCGGGACTTTCCAGCGCTTCAGTTTTTTTGCCAGGGCGCGGGGACGGTCCGTATCTGACATCTTATCCGTGTGCCGTGCGGCGATGCGGCAGAATTTTTCCGGAAAGATCCCCAGTAAGATCTCCTGCCAGTCCCTGTGGGGAGCCTGCTGCTTCATTTCCCTCAGAAGACCTTCCAGGCTGCGGGCATCCAGAGATGGGAAGAGATCCAGGAACAGCACGACCTGTTTTTTCTGGTGCATCGCCTCCACCGCATAGCGGCTCAGCTGGAAGACGGGGATGCCGGACACGCCGTAGTCCGTCAGCTGGACTTCTCCGATCTCCCTTCGGCTCTCTCTTCCATCTGCGCACAGGGTGATCCGCGCCTCCATGCGCAGTCCCGCCCACTGTTTAAAATAATCCCCCTCCCCCACCAGAGGCACCAGCGCCGGGAGGACCGGCCAGATCTTATGGCCCAGGCTCCTGGCCAGGGCATAGCCGCTGCCGTCGGCTCCGGGGAGATTGGAAGCTTTGGAGCCTGCCGCTATGATCACTGCGTCCGCCTCATAGATCCCCGCAGATGTATGCAATCTCCATCTGCCTTGTTTCAAGATCTTCTGGATCGTCGTCTGTGTCTGTAAACGTATACCCAAATGCCCGGCTTCTGCCAGAAGTACATGCAGGACGGTCCGCGCCTGCATACTGTATGGATAGATCCAGCCGTCTTTATCCCTTGTATACAGCCCCAATCCCCTGAAAAAATCTAAGGTATCCTTTACTGTAAAGCGGCGCAGCACCTGGGATACCACCTCCGGTGCGTGGCTCCTGTACGCGTCCGGAGCGATCTTCATATTCGTCAGGTTGCACCGGCCGTTCCCCGTGGCCAAGAGCTTCTTCCCACAAGCGGACTGATGTTCCAGGACCGTGACCCTTGCACCGGCCCGTGCTGCCGTCACAGCGGCCATCAATCCGGCCGCGCCGCCGCCGATGATCATCACTTCCATCACAAGGTCACCAATCCGGCCTGTACCAATTTTTCCAGGGACATGAGGATCCCCATCTTCGCGTGCTCCCAGGTCAGGCCCCCCTGGAAATAAACCGCGTAGGGGGGTCTGATGGGCCCGTCTGCACTCAGTTCGATGGAAGAACCGGATACAAATGCACCTGCCGCCATGATCACCGGACTGTCGTACCCCGGCATCTCCCAGGGTTCCGGATCCACATAGCTGTCCACGGGGGCTGCCGCCTGGATGCCTTTACAGAAGGCGACCACCTTCTCCGGACTCCCGAAGGTAATGGACTGGATGATGTCCTGTCTGGGCTCACGGCTGTCCGGGAGCACCGGATAGCCCAGAGTTTCGTAGATACCTGCGGCGAAGATCGCGCCTTTCAATGCGCCTTTTACCACCATGGGAGCCAGGAAAAATCCCTGGAAAAACGCCTGTTTCACACCCAGGCTGGCGCCCACTTCTTTTCCCAGGCCGGGGGAGGTCATGCGGTACGAAGCCTGTTCCACCAGTTCCTTTTTCCCAACGATGTATCCGCCGATGGGGGCCAGGCCGCCGCCCGGATTTTTGATCAGGGAACCCACCATCAGGTCTGCGCCCACATCCGAGGGCTCTATTGTATCCACAAATTCGCCGTAGCAGTTGTCCACCATGCAGATCACGTCCGGGCGGCGTTCCTTTATGAAGGCGATCAGCTCCCCGATCTGGGCCACGGAAAAAGAAGGCCGGGTCTGGTAACCTTTGGAACGCTGGATCGTGACCAGCCGGGTCTTTGGCGTGAGGGCCTGGGCGATCGCCGGAAGATCAAAAGTTCCGTCCTCTAGAAGCTCCACCTGGCGGTAGGTGATGCCATACTCGGCCAAAGAGCCTTTCTGCGGGCGGATGCCGATGACTTCCTCCAACGTATCGTAGGGCCTGCCCACCGGTGAGAGCAGCTCATCCCCGGGCCGCAGATTGCCGAAGAGCGCGACCGCCAGTGCATGGGTGCCGCATGCGATCTGGGGCCTGACAAGGGCCGCCTCTGTGTGAAATGTGTCCGCATAGACCTGTTCCAGCACATCCCGGCCCAGGTCGTTGTAGCCGTAGCCGGTGGACGGATAAAAGCAGGCCTCGCTGACCCGATTCTTCTGCATAGCGTGGAGGACCTTAAGCTGGTTGTACTCAGCTGTCTGGTCCAGCTCGCAAAATCTCTCCTTCAGCCTGTCCTCGATCTCTTTTCCCAGATCATATACTTGTGGACGGATGCCCATCGTCTGATAGAGTCCTCTGACCGCTTGATCTGTATTCATTGGATGATCCCCCTTTCCCGGCATCGTTCGAGCATATATCCCAATATCTGTGTTTCGTCAAGATCTTGTCTATCGATCCAGATCACATCTTTTTCACGTTTGAACCAGGTCAGCTGGCGTTTGGCAAAATGCCTGGTGTCCCGTTTGATCAGCCGCACAGCCTCCTCAAGGGGATAGTCCCCCTCCAGGTACGCCAACAGCTCCTGATAGCCCAAGCCCTGCATGGAGACCATATCCCGGGTACAGCCCCGCTCTTTTAAAAGCCGGACTTCCTCCAGCAACCCATCCGCCATCATCTGGTCCACCCGCCGGTCGATCCGCCGGTATAAGATCTCCCGGTCGTCGGTCAGCACAAAGTAGATGACGTTATAGGGAGAGACCCTCTCCTGCTGTTCCCGGTTGTGGGCGGATATGGGCCTTCCCGTGTCATGGTAAAATTCCAGGGCGCGCAGGATACGCTTCTGGTTATTGGGATGGATCTCTTCCGCGGCTTTTGGGTCTACGGCCGCCAGCCTTTCATGGAGCCACTGTGGCCCATTTTTTCTGGCCTGCTCTTCCAGCGTTCGCCGGTAACTGTCTTCTGCCGGCCTCTCCTCGCCAAATGAAATGTCCCGGACGACGGCTTGGATGTAGAACCCAGTCCCGCCCACCAAAAGAGGGATGCGCCCCCGGACATGGATCTGATCCAGGGCCTGTTTTGCCATCTGCTGGAAGCGCACCACATGAAAAGGCTCCTCCGGCTCCAGGGCATCGATCAGGTGGTGGGGGATCTGTTCCATCTCCCCGGGCATGATCTTGGCCGAGCCGATGTCCATGTGGCGGTACACCTGCATGGAATCCGCACTGATCACCTCCGCGTCCAGGGCCTTGGCCAGCCGGATGGACAGACGGGTCTTCCCCACCGCCGTGGGTCCGGCCAGGACGACCAGAGGTCTTTTTTGTCTGTGATCTGCTTTTTTTTCATCCATATCTTATATGATCCTTTTGAATTTCCTTTCCAATTCCGTTCTGCTCATGGATATGATCGTGGGCCTGCCGTGCGGGCAGTGGTATGGGTTCTCCAAAGTGAGCAGCTCGTCGATCAGCTGGTCGGCCTCCCGGTGTGACAGACCCTGATTGCCCTTCACCGCCGCCTTGCAGGCCATGGTGGCCAGCCGGTCTGTGAATACCTCCAGGTCCTGGCCTGTCTTCTCCCGCTCCAGGCTGTCCAAAAGTTCCTTAAAGAGCGTCTCCCCCGTCATACCATAAAGATCCGTGGGGACCGCGTGGACGCTGTACTCCCGGGGACCGAAGGGTTCGATCTCAAAACCCATCTTCTGGAACATCCGCATATGTTCCAACAACAGCAGCTCCTCCTTGATGTCCACGGTGAGGACCAGCGGCGGATCCAGGTACTGGGAGGAGACCTGTTTTTCCCGAAAACTCTTTCGGAGCCGCTCATAGAGGACTTTCTCGTGGGCGGCGTGCTGGTCGATGATGAAAAATCTCTCCTCGTATTCCACGAGCCAGTAGGTCCTGAAGACCTGTCCGATCAGGATATGGCGGCTCCTGGCCTCCTCCGTCAGCAGATCTTTTGTGAATAGGCCCATCTGCCCGCCCTCTGGGAGCGGCTGAGGCTGAGGATCCGCTCTGCCCTGCTCCTGGGCGGCTGTATCCGGCTCCCGGGTATCTTGTCCCGCACTCACCTGCCGTGCCTGTCCCTGGCTGACCGGCGCTTGGCTCTCCTGCCCTGTATAGAGCGGTCTTGGTCCTGCTGGTTCCGGGATCTTGCGCCCTTGACTGGCTGATCCGGCTGATCCATGGGCCGCCGGATCGGACGGCCACGGGCTTTCTTCCCGGATCGTCTGTGACTGGGGGGACGGTGCGGCGATCTGTTCATAGGAGACTGGCCTGCGGCCCTCCGGGCGGCTCCCTGGCCCTGCCTCTTTTGTTCCCGCCTGGATACGCCGTTTGGTCTCAAAGGGTTCCGGTACGCTCTCTTTTTTCCCGGGCGGAGGGGACGTTTTCTTCTTATTTTCTCTCTTCTTTTCCAGCGTCACCTCCGGGATCAGTTCCTGCCCTCCCAGTGTCTCCCGGACTGCATCGTGGACGGCCTGATAGACTTCCTCCCCCCGTGAGAACCGCACTTCTAATTTAGATGGATGCACATTTACGTCTAATCCATTGCCGTCCATCTCCATCTGCAGTACGGCAAAAGGGTATTTATGCTGCATCATATACCCGTGGAAACCGTCCTCCAGGCCCCGGGTGATGATCTTATCCTTCACCGCGCGGCCGTTGATGAAATAATTCTCAAAACCCCGGTTGCCCCTGGAGACGGCGGGCGTACCCAGATAGCCGGTGATCTTGAGAAGATCATTTTCCCAGGTGATGGGCAAGAGCTGCCGGGTGATATCCCGGCCATAGATCTTATAGATCACATCCTTTAACTGATCGTTGCCGGTGGTGTGCAGCTTCAACTGGCCGTTGGCCATGTATTTAATGGAAACTTCCGGGTGGGACAGGGCCATCTGTTCCATCAGACTGCTGATGTAACCGGCCTCGGTGGTGGCTGTCTTTAAGAATTTTTTCCGCGCTGGAACATTATAGAAGAGGTCCTGCACGATGATCGTAGTCCCCTCCGGCGCGCCCACATCCTCGATGGATCTCTCCTCTCCCCCCTCGATGACGTAACGGGTCCCCGTCATGGAATCAAATGTCTTGGAGATCAATTCCACCCGGGCCACGGCAGCGATGGAGGACAGGGCCTCCCCCCGAAAGCCCAGGGAGGAGATCTCCTCCAGATCTTCCGCTTTCTCGATCTTACTGGTGGCATGGCGTAAAAAAGCTACGGGTATCTCATCCCGCTCAATGCCCGTTCCATTATCCGTGATGCGCAGAAAAGAGATCCCGCCCTCCTTGATCTCCACAGTGACCGCAGATGCGCCCGCGTCAATGGCGTTTTCCACCAGTTCCTTGACCACAGAGGATGGCCGCTCCACCACCTCCCCGGCCGCGATCTTGTCGATCGTATCTTTATTCAATACAGCGATCTTATGTGTCTGTCGTTCATTCATTGGCATTCCACCGGTTCTTGATCTGATTCTGGAATTTATAGAGCAGGTTCAGGGCGGCCATAGGTGTTAGATTGGACACATCCAGCTCGCTTAATTCCTTGATGATGTCGTCGTCCTGCGTGGTATCTAATAGAGACATCTGCTGCATGTCCACCTGGTCAAATTTTACAGAGGTCCTCTTTTTCGGCTCGGTCAGGTCCTTCACCGCCGCGGTGATGTCCGCGTCGCTGAGTTCCTCCACCAGTTCCTTTGCCCGCTGGATCACCGTGTCGGGAACACCCGCCAGTTTGGCCACCTGGATCCCGTAGCTCTTGTCCGCGCCGCCCTTGACGATCTTCCGCAGGAAAACGATATCGTCCCCCTGTTCTTTGACCGCGATGCAGTAATTATTGACCCCGGACAGCTTCCCCTCTAACTCCGTCAGTTCGTGGTAGTGGGTGGCAAATAGGGTTTTTGCGCCCAGCAGCCGGGTGTTGCTGATATGTTCGATCACCGCCCAGGCGATGCTCAGCCCGTCAAAAGTGCTGGTCCCCCGCCCGATCTCGTCCAGGATCAGCAGGCTCTTGGACGTGGCGTTTTTCAGGATGTTGGCAACCTCCGTCATCTCCACCATGAAGGTGCTCTGGCCGCTTGCCAGGTCGTCCGAGGCCCCCACCCGGGTGAAGATCCGGTCCACGATCCCGATATCCGCCTTCTGTGCCGGGACAAAACTCCCAATCTGCGCCATCAGGACGATCAGGGCCGTCTGCCGCATATAGGTGGATTTCCCGGCCATATTCGGACCAGTGATGATCGAGATGCGGTTCTTCTGGCTGTCCAGATATGTGTCGTTGGCCACAAATATGTCATGGGCGGTCATCTGCTCCACCACGGGATGGCGGCCGCCTTTTATCTGGATCTTGCCTTTGTGGTTGATGTGGGGACGGACGTACTGCTCCTGTTCCGCCACCAGGGCAAAAGATGAAAATACATCGATGGCCGCCAGGGCCTTGGCCGTCCGCTGGATCCGCTGCACTTCCTGCGCGATCTTGCCGCGCACCTCCACGAACAATTCGTATTCCAGCGCATTGAGCTTATCTTCCGCTCCCAGGATCAGTTCTTCCAGTTCCTTTAACTTGGGCGTGATGTAGCGTTCCGCATTGGCCAGGGTCTGCTTGCGGGTATAATCCTCGGGCACCAGGTCTTTGAAAGAATTGGTCACCTCCAGGTAGTAGCCAAACACCCGGTTATACTTGATCTTCAGGTTGCGGATCCCGGTCCGCTCCCGCTCGGAAGCCTCCAGGTCCGCCAGCCATTTCGTCCCCTCCGACCTGGATGTGCGGTATTTGTCCACCTGCTCGTTGTAGCCGTCCCGGATGATCCCGCCCTCCTTGACGGCCAGAGGCGGTTCCTCCGCAATGGCCTGGCTGACCAGGCTGTACAGGTCTTCCAGTCCGTCCATGTCCGCGCAGATCCTTTTTAACACCGGCGCCTCAAAGTCCCGCAGCAGCTCCCGGACCGGCGGGATCCGCTCCAGCGAAGAGCGAAAAGCCGTCAGATCCCTTGGCGTGGCCGTCTGGTAACTGATCCGGCTGATCAGCCTCTCCAGATCGTAAATCGGTCCTAAGTGCTCCCGGATCTCGTCCCGGAGCATGGGCGCATCCACCAGAGCCCCCACCGCATCCAGACGTTCGTTGATCAAAACCTGATCGATCAGAGGCTGTTCCACATAACTGCGCAGGGTGCGCGCGCCCATGGCCGTGCGCGTCTTATCCAGGACCCACAAAAGAGAACCCACTTTGTTTTTTTCCCGCAGGGTCTCCACCAGCTCCAGGTTGCGCCGGGTGGAGCTGTCCAGCACCATGAATTTTTCCGCGGCGTAGGGTATGATCTTGGTCATGTGCTCCATGGAGGTCTTCTGGGTCTCCCGCAGATAGGTGAACAGGACCCCGGCCGCGATGATCCCGGTGTCGTAGGCAAAAAGCCCCAGCCCCTCCAGGTCATCTGTATGGAAATGTTCCGTGAGGGTGCGTCTGCACTGGTCATCGTCAAAATACCAGGCGTCCAATGTATAGACACAGACCCCCAGGCGATGCCTCAGATCCTCCAGGTCCAGCCCGCTGACCAGGAACGGTTCGTTGCAGATGATCTCTGCCGGGACGTATTTATTGATCTCGTCCAAGAGCTTCCCGCCGGAATCCACTTCTGTGAGGAAACAATCCCCGGTGGTCACGTCCGCGATGGCGCAGCCGAAACGCTCCTGGGTGTAGACGATGCACATCAGATAATTGTTTTTCGTCTCATCCAGCGCGTTGGCCGAGAGGGTGGTCCCGGGGGTGACCACACGGATCACTTCTCTGGGCACCAGGCCCCGGCTGGCTTTCGGGTCCCCGATCTGCTCACAGATGGCCACTTTATGTCCCCGCTCCACCAACCGCTGCAGATAGGTCTCCGAAGCATGGAAAGGAACGCCACACATCGGTGCGCGTTCCTCCATGCCACAGTCTTTCCCTGTGAGCGTCAGTTCCAGTTCCTTCGATACCAGCAGGGCATCGTCGAAAAACATCTCGTAAAAATCACCCAGCCGGTAAAATAAAACACAGTCCTTATAGCCCTCTTTTGTCTTTAAGTATTGCTGCATCATTGGTGATATCGCCATCAGATCATTTCCCCCATATAATAGAAACCTTTGCATGCATCCAGGCGCACGTCCACGATCTTCCCGATCAGACGCGGATCCCCCGGAAAATGGACCAGCAGGTTATTCCCCAGCCGTCCGGTCAAAAGGGAGGGATCTTGGTGGTTGATCTGCTCCACCAATACGGATCCTGTCGTCCCCTCCCACCGGGCGCACTCCTCCCTGGCGATCGTCTGCACCGTATCCAGCAGACGGTCGAACCGTTCCTGGACGACTTCTGCCGGGACCTGGTCTTCCATGGCCGCCGCCGGCGTCCCGCTGCGCTTGGAATACTGGAAAGTAAACGCGCTGGAGTAGCGCACTTGCTGTACCACATCCAGTGTATGCGCAAGATCTTCCTCCGTTTCCCCCGGAAATCCCACGATGATGTCGGTGGTCAGCGCCAGATCCGGCATCGCTTTTTTGATCTTTTCTGCCAGTGCCAGATAGCTCTCTTTCGTATACCGGCGGTTCATCTTCTCCAGGATCCGGGTACTGCCGGATTGTACGGGAAGATGCAGATGGCGGCAGATCTTATCGGAATCGGCCATCACCTGGATCAGCTCGTCGGATAAGTCCTTTGGATGGGAGGTCATGAAACGGACACGCTCCAGGCCTGGGATCTGGCAGATCTGAGATAGGAGCTGGGCAAAAGAGATCGGCTGCTTTAGGGTCTTTCCATAGGAATTAACGTTCTGGCCCAGCAGCATGACCTCCACCACGCCGTCCGCCACCAGACTTTTGATCTCGTCTATGATCGCCTGGGGACTGCGGCTGCGCTCCCGCCCCCGCACATAGGGCACGATGCAGTAGCTGCAGAAATTGTTGCAGCCGAACATGATGTTGACCCCGGATTTAAACGGATATTTCCGCCGGGCCGGAAGGTCCTCCACGACCTGATCCGTCCCCTCCCAGACTTCCACCACCATGGCATCCGTCTCCAGCATCCGGCAGATCAGCTCAGCGAGCTGGAAGATGTTGTGCGTGCCAAAAACCAGATCCACAAAACGATAGTCCTCCCGCAGCCTGTCCACCACCTGGGATTCCTGGGTCATACAGCCGCATAGGGCAATGCGCATGTAGGGGTTGTCTGCCTTTAAACGCTTGAGCCTGCCCAGCCGTCCGTACACCTTCCGGTTGGCGTTCTCCCGCACGGTGCATGTGTTGTAGACCACAAGATCCGCATCTTCCGTATCACTGGGGACATACCCGGCCGCAGCCAGGATGCCCGTGAGCTTCTCCGAATCCCGGGCATTCATCTGACAGCCAAAAGTCTCCACATGGAAGGTCAGGGGCCGTCCGGCTGTCTCGCTCAGAGAGCGGACCGACCTGCGCGCTTTGGCCATGAAGTAGTGCTGACGGGCAGGCTCGTCTTTTGGCGGATCTGCTGTCAGATCTATATTGTCAAGATTTATATCATCATACATGGGTCTTTAACCACTTTCTG
>Ga0224483_100030_pt1 | contig 30685 bp, 27 predicted proteins | sample hydfratestSal1_FD_181453 | JGI IMG/M metagenome (GOLD analysis project Ga0224483, IMG submission 181453) | Metatranscriptome of mouse feces microbial communities from Columbus University, Ohio, United States - Sal1 (Metagenome Metatranscriptome) ... | reverse complement strand
GTGCACTATTAAAATCTTACCAAAAAAGGGGGTTAACTATGAAGACCACAGGAGTAGTTCGTAAACTCGATGAACTGGGGAGAATTACACTTCCCATCGAACTGCGGAGAAGCCTTGACTTGGATGTGAAAGATGGTCTCGAAATTTCGGTACAGGATAACTGTATCATTCTGCGTAAGGCTGAGTCCGCTGATATTTTTAATGGCAGCACCGAAGACCTGGTAGAATTTGAAGGACGCAAAGTATCCAAGGATTCCATCCGCAGACTTGCTAAGATTGCCGGTATGACTATCGTCGAAGCCGTTTAAACGGAAAAAGACTAGGTTTATCGCAAATCAGGCAGAAAAACACTTGCTGACAATTCAACTGGTGATGTACGACCTAAAATCAAGAGTGTGAAATCTGCACCATACAAAATAAAATAAGTTAAGATTTTTAAATTAGTGCAAAAAAGAGGACTGTTTCCCCATCACCGGAACAGTCCTTTTTTAATCCATAAACGTTACCCTCAGTGAACAAGGACGTGTATGTCTTTGTCCATCGAGGGTATTATCCCGCACGTCTACTGTAAATACTTCTTTGCCGCCGTCTTAACACCCTCCGGGTTTTCTGACACCCACTTCTCAAACACCATTCCCAAAGCATCCACGGTTTTCCCTAATTCCACCATGAAATTGGGAATATCCTTTTCTAAGATAACGCCAACTTCCTCCCCCATTGCCTCCTGGCCCTGTTTGTCGCATCCATTTACATACAGGGTAAATGCCGGGTGCGGAACTTTGTCTATAAGTTTTACCCCGCCGCGGAATCCAATCTTTCCTATTTGATGTGTCCCGCAGGAAGAAGGACAGCCCGAAATATGAAGCTGAGGAAGAGCATCGTGGGAAATCCCTGCCTTCCTTACAGCCTCCACAATCGACTGCAAAAGCTTCTGTGAATCCCGGACTCCCGCCTGGCAGATGGATGCCCCGATGCAGGCCACCGATGCTTCCAGTGCACTTTCTGCTCCGTCCTGTGTTGCAGCTTCCACTGCCTTTGCCTCATTTCCGGTTAAATGAATAATATAGAGGGACCCGTCCGGTGCCAGCCGAATTTCAACATCCTCCATCGTAGAGAGTAATCGATAAAGCTCACCAAATTTTTCCGGCGCAATGGTGCCTCCAATCGGATGATAATGCACCGTATATAACCCCTTTTGCTTCTGTTTTTGTATTCTCTTTCCTTTCGCCTGACTCCCGTCACCTGTTTTTGTAATCTCTTTTTCCTCTACCGTAATCGTTAAATCCTCTCCTGAATCCAACACAGTGTTTAACTTTTCACCAAACGCCTTTTTCAGACCCTCATCGCCAAGTGACTGGCGCAGATAGCGTGTCCTGGCCTTTGCCCGGTTCTCATAATTTCCATAGGCACTGAAGGTCTCCCACATCGCTGCAATATAATAAAGAATCTTTTCCGGGTTCACCGCCTCCCCAACCTTTAACCCAAACTGTGGATTTGGCCCCAGACCTCCGGCACAATAGACATCAAATTTTCCATCCGGCCTTGCCGCAAATCCTAAATCTCTAAAGGTCGCATGAGAAATATTTGCCGGGCTGTTGGAAAATACGGTTTTTAATTTTCTCGGTAGCTTTTTCCGGTGAATAAACTGCATCAAATACTCACCAGCGGCTTCCGCATACGGCATTACATTAAAATACTCTTCTTCCGTTCCCGTCAACGGCGACACCATCACATTTCTGGGAAAATCACCGCCACCGCCCATCGTAACTATCCCATAATCCAATGCCCGTTCCATAATTTTGCTGGCTGCTTCTGCACTGAGGTTATGCAGCTGTATCGTCTGACAGGTTGTCAAATGCACCAGGTTCACATGAAATTCCTCAATGACTTCCGCTACAAAAGCAAGCTTCTCCTTTGTCACTCTTCCGCCAGTCATCCTAAGTCTGAGCATCAGCCCCTTCCCATCCCTCTGGGCATAACTCCCAAATCGGCCGGAAAACCCCTTAAACTCCTTCTTATCCAGATCACCGGCAAAAAATGCTTCTGCCTTTTCCCTAAATTCCGGCAAATCCGCTCTCCACTTTTCTGCATCAACACCATACATCTCATTCACGCTCCTTTATCCTTTATCTTTTCCCTGCCTGCTTCATTCTAAACATGGCAAACACTTAGGGTAATCTGACGTTTTACTTTAAACTTAACAAAAGCTCCTGGTAAACCTCTCTTTTTGAAATCCCCCTGTCTTTCGCCACTTCCTTCATCGCCTGCTTCTTATCCATCCCCAGGCTCAGATATCTTTCCATATGCTCCTCGATGGAAAGTTCCTCCCAAACCTTCTGTTCTTCCCGTATCATCTCCTCCACCGCTCTTCCTTCGATAACCAGGACAAATTCTCCTCTTGGTTCCTCAATGGAAAACCGCTCTATCGCTTGCGACAATATCACAGGTGCTATTTCTTCATATTTTTTCGTCAATTCCCGGCAAACCGTCACCTTTCGATCGCCCAGGACTTCCTTAAGCTCTTTCATCGTTCTCAGCAGATGATGCGGGGCTTCATAGATAATCATGGTCCTGGTTTCCCGTTTTAAATCTTCCAATATCCGGGAACGTTCTTTTTTCTCTGCGGGCAAAAAAGCTTCAAAGCAAAACCGCCGTGTCCCCAGCCCCGATACCGTCAGCGCTGTAATACAGGCAGCCGGACCGGGAAGTGAAGTCACCGCAATTCCCGACGCATAGCACTGGCGCACCAATTCCTCCCCCGGATCAGAAATTCCCGGCGTCCCAGCGTCGGTAATTAGGGCAATGTTAAGCCCTTCCTTAAGCTTTTCTACAAGCCGCCTGGCCTTTTCCACCTTATTATATTCATGATAGCTGGTCATTGGTGTTTTAATTTCAAAATGGTTTAACAGCTTAATACTGTGTCTGGTATCCTCCGCAGCAATTACATCCACTTCTTTTAAGGTCGTCAGCACCCGCAGCGTGATATCTTCCAGATTTCCAATCGGCGTAGCACATAAATATAACTTTCCCGGCACTCCATCCATCGTTCATTCAATCCTTTCCTTCAATAGCCGTAAACCTGGCGAATTTCATCGGTATACACCCCTGGCTCTTTAAATACAATCACCGGTTTTTCCACCTTTACCATCGATCCGCCTCCCCGCACCGCTTCAATCAACACCATATTTGCCTCCCGGTTAAGAAAGGGATGGACAAATTTCAGCCGTTTAGGTTCTAATGCATACCGTTTCATCACAGAAATAATCTCAATCAACCGCTGCGGTCGATGAACCAGGTAAAATCTTCCCCCCGGTCTTACCAGCTTCCCGGCCTCCCGAACAACATCCTCAAGGGTGCACAAAATTTCATGACGGGAAATTGCCTTTACTTCTCCCGGATTCTTAAGCCCGCCCGCAGATTGGATATAGGGCGGGTTTGAAGTAACTACATCAAAGGAGGCACGGGAAAATAGCGCCCCGGCTTCCTTAATATCCCCCTGAACAATACAAATTTTCTCCTCTAACTGGTTTAAACGCACACTGCGCTTCGCCATATCTACAATTTCTTCTTGAATTTCCAAGCCAGTAAAATGACGTCCTGCTGTTTTTGCCTCCAATAAAATCGGAATAATCCCTGTCCCCGTCCCTAAGTCTAAAACCTTTTCGCCCAGCTTTACCTGCACAAAACCAGAAAGAAGGACTGCATCCATGCCAAAGCAAAAGCCGTCCTTCCGTTGAATAATACCATACCCATTTCGCTCTAAATCGTCAATACGTTCTTTATCCTTTAACAACCTCTGTGGGTTTTCTATCATGACAATTTTGACTTTCCTTCCTTTTTCTCCAACGCCTCAAGCGCCCGCAGCTCTGCCTCTTCCTTTGCATTATCCTTTTGCTTGTCCTTTTTCCGCCGCGGTTTAAACTTCAGTTGATCCGCATGGTACTCCCGAATTTCCTTTTCATCGTTATTGATCGTAACTAAAACCTTAACCAGCTGACGAAGCACATTTACACTGTGCACTTCTCCCTTAAGGCCATCATCGGCAGTCACAAAATCTCCAATATTAGGAAGCTTGCTGTTTAATACCTGATAGGTTTCCTCCTCATTCTTTAAGCAGCACATCAGGCGACCGCAGACACCGGAAATCTTGGTGGGATTTAAGGATAAGTTCTGCTCCTTTGCCATCTTAATCGAAACCGGGATAAATTCAGACAGATAAGAATGACAGCAAAGAGGCCTTCCGCAAATCCCGATGCCTCCCAGTATCTTAGTCTCATCCCGAACGCCTACCTGACGCAGTTCAATCCGGGTTTTAAACACTGCCGCCAAATCCTTCACCAGCTCCCGGAAATCTATCCTTCCGTCCGCAGTGAAATAAAACAGCACTTTATTATTATCAAAGGTGTACTCGGCATCGATAAGCTTCATCTCCAAACCCCGCTTGCGGATCTTTTCCAGGCAGATGGCAAAGGCTTCTTTTTCCTTTTCCTTATTCCTTGCCTCAACCCTGCGGTCCTCCTCCGTCGCCATACGAATAACCGGCTTTAACGGCTGAATCACCTTGCTCTCCTCAACTTCCCGGTTGCCTAACACCACATAGCCAAACTCAATCCCCCTTGCCGTCTCCACGATAACATTATCGCCTGTCTTAATCTCCAGACCAGCAGGATCAAAATAATAAATCTTTCCTGCGGCCCGGAAACGTACTCCAATTACATTTATCATTCTAATTCTCCTTCATTACCAGCAGCATAAGCTCCAATACCAGCTCCATGTTCACATTAGCTGCCAGTCTTACCCTGGCCTTATCAATTGCTGCTAAAATATTTTCCAGGCCCTCATACCCGCTTTTCTTGCTGATTTCGTTAATGATTGGATATTCTTCCTTAAAAATCAAAAGATTTACATCCTTTGTCACCTTAAACATTAAAACATCCCGATACCAAAACTGCATAAAGTCCAGGCATTCCAACAGATCGATATCCTCTTCCTTCAGCCGTTTAATAAAGGTCAGGATTTCAGAAATATCCATAGTTTTTAAATTTTTCACCAGATAAAGCATCTCACTGTGCAGCACCTGAAATTCCTCAGAAGAGGCCAAACTCATCGCCATTCCGAGATTTCCCCTGGCAAAAGCAGCATAAACATCAGCCTGGGTTTCCTTAAGTTCAGCATGCTCTAACAGATAATCCTTTACGGCTAAATCCTTAAGCGGCTTTAGCTTAAGCTGTACGCACCGGGAAAGAATGGTTGGGAGAAACACATCCTGATTCGTCGTCAGCAGGAAAATCACTGCATAGGACGGCGGCTCCTCGATCGTCTTTAACAGTGCGTTCTGCGCCTGCACTGTCATCTTCTCTGCCTCATCCACAATATAAACCTTATAGGCGCTGCTGTAGGGCCGTATCGCTATCGTATCATTAATCTGCCTTCGGATATCCTCCACACCTATGCTTCCCTGCTTTTCATGGGTCACATATATGCAGTCAGGATGGTTTTTGCTCAATATCTGTTTGCAGGAATGACAGCTCAGGCAGGCTTCTTCTCCTCCCTGCTCGCAAAACAGCTGCAGGGCAAAGGCATTTGCCAGAGATTTTCTTCCCATTAACGCCTCTCCGGTAATAATATAAGCATGGGAAACCTTATTTATCCGAATCGCATTCTGCAAGTTTTCTTTTATGGTTTCATGCCCGATAATTTCTGAAAATCTCAGCATAACTTCCCTCCTTTAACCGTCCTCCTGATTTACTCTGCCAGCGCACTATCTAAAAGTTTTAACAGCTCCAGCACACTGCAAAATTCTTCCTCCTCCTCTGCCTCCAGCCAGATAAGCTTTCCCTGCCAGGTGGAATTTTGACGGTACTGGACATGAAGAATAAAAGTGGCTTTCTTACCCCGGTTGACCAGTACATCCTCTGCGGTTCGCACCGGCTTTACCGGCTCCTTTCTTCTGTGCTCGTGCTCCGGTTCATCTTTTTTCTTTTTCTGGAAGGTTCGGTATCTTGTGGATGCCTGTGGATAATTAATCTGGTTAAAAAAATCGTCTAATATCGAAATGAGCTGACTGCTTTCCCGAAAAGGGATTTCCTCATTTTGATATTTATGATATATCCTTCCGCTATACTCCCCATTACACACATGATCTATACAAACACATGTCAGATTAGGGGCAGCAACATTAATACGGTAGTCACCCATCGTTCTAGCTCCTGTTCTTTTTCCATCGGTTTGCGGACGCTCCAAAGCTTAGCCTGCCCTTATTATTCTTAATTTCTGCAATTGAAGATACATAATAGCGAATTTGAATTTTCTGACCCGGACATCCCTCTCTAAAGCGCAGGCAAATCCGGTTATAAGTAATCTCACAATCCTCTTGGTTAATCCCCATTAACAAAATTAAGAACTGATTTGGACTGTATCTTGTATACAAATCACCCCGCCGAAGCGACCGCCCAATCGCCTGACTTAAATTTTCTGTCTGTTTATTTAAAATCTCTTCTTTTTCAATCGGATTCCCCCGATTATCTGTAATCGTACACAACATTAAAAAGATGGACTGACCGCTCCGTTCAATCGTTCGGGAAATAATCCGATAACTGTCAATAAAACTGGGATAGCCGCAGTAATATGCTCCAGGAACAAATTCCTTTTCCTTTAAACTGTTCTTAATATCTGCCAGCGTCCCCATCGAATAATGAATCTGGCTGCTCATGGTTCGGAAACGTTCCAGCATCTTTTCCGACCGCGACAGCCCCATCTCTTCAAAAAACAATGTTGTCGTATTTTCATACACATTCAGAGCTTCCTTATATCGATTCATCGCTAAAAGACAGTCAATCTGCACCAACTGCCATTCCTCATAGGGATAAATCTTTGTGGCTCTGCTGCATAAATCCAGCATTTCCTCATAACGTCCGCTTTCCCGCATTAAATTACAACCTTCCCGGACACAGTGAAAATAAAGCTCCTTATAGCGTATATTTTCCTCAGACACCCACTCTTCCTCCGGCAAAAAAGGTAGAAACTCCCCCGAATAAACTTCACATGCGCGCATCAAAGCATCTGCTCGCTCCTGTCTGTCCTCATTTAGAAACGCTGCGTTTGCCCTCTGTTCAAAAATCTCTGCATCTATCTGTACCGGCATATGACCGCCAAAACGGTAAATTCCTTTTTCCACATAAATATAATTATCCTTGGGGATTATTGTATCTTCTAAAAGCTTTCTCAGACGAAAAACTAAAATTCGGAACGCATTTTTCGTATCCTGTGTCTCTGCATTTCCATATAAAGCTTCCAGAAGCTGAACTCTGGGAACTCCTTCCTTTCCTGCCCTTAAAAGAATCAAGAGAAGCTGCATCACTTTACTCGTATTGCTGCATTTAATTGAAAAAACTTCTTCTCCATAGCTGAACGACAGCTCACCCAGCATATGAATATAAAACACTGTTTTTTCCTTTTTCATATTCTCCCCCATCAGCAACTGCTTTTCAAAACAACTTCACCGTTTCTCTCTTTAAAAGGGATAACTCTTTAAATTATACGTGATTATCCCGTATTTTTCAACCAATTCTTAAAGAAAACCTATACCTTATCGGACGAAGTCCGCCCATCCTGAAAGAATTTGCGTTCACGTGTGCCCGGATGGGCATACCAAAACCTTTAAATTCCTTCCTCTGCTATCTTCCATGCCCTGCACCGACAGCCCCATCCGAAAATAATCTTCAATCTGCAAAATAATTTCCCTGGTAATCCGCTCTCCAGGTACCAAACAGGGTATGCCCGGAGGATAAAGATAAACAAATTCCCCAGCCAGCTTTCCTTCACACTGCCGCAGTGGACATAATACCTTGTTCTGCTCCACGGCGTTAAAAATCGTACATATTCCCTCAGAATCTCTTTTTATGTTATATCGACTATTTTTCTGGTTTTTTAATGGCGTTTCTTGTACATTTTCCAAAACTTTCCTGTCCAGAGCAGACAGCGCGGAAAATAAACGTAAAAAACCCTCCGGTTCATCCATAATACTGGTCAATGCAAGAACATAATTTGGTGCATCCATCTCCATTTCCAGTTGAAATTCCTGACGCAGATAATTACTTAACCACTTTCCGTTTATTTGACTATTTTTTAACACAGTATTCTTTAACATGATAAGAAGCTTTGACTCATCCACAGCAAACACACCATATTTTCCGGCAAGCTCATTTCCCGGAACTTGAACCAAGGAGAGACCGCTGACTTTTTTCCGAAAATGGTCAAGCATTTCTTTTAAGCGGGAGAGCATCTCCTGCCCGCATCTGTCCATCAGGGAAATCCCATTTTCAATTCCTGCCATTAACACATAAGAAGGGCTGCTGCTCTGGTAAATGGGCAAATACATCTTAAGCCGGGAAAGCTGCTCTTTGCTTAGGAAGCCTTCCCTTATATGAAGCACCGCCGTCTGGGTGAGGGCGGGCAAGGTTTTATGAAGGCTCTGGATAATAATATCTGCCCCATTTCTTAAGGCTGATGAAGGGAAATCTCCTGGTTTTGCAAAAGGAAGGTGAGCACCATGCGCCTCGTCCACAATTAGAACCTTCCCATACCGATGAACTATTTCTGCAATTTTTTTAATATCAGACACCATCCCGTCATAGGTCGGCGATACTATGAACACTGCTTCAATCTCCGGGGCTTTTTTAAGTTTTTCTTCCACATCCTCCGGCAATATCCCGCCCCCAAAGAATCAATGACTTGTGGATAAACATATTCCACGTAAAGCTCATTAAGAAGTATCGCATGATAAACTGCTTTATGGCAATTCCGGCTAATTAACAGCTTTCCCCGCCGGGATACACAGGCACTGACTGCACTTAAAATCCCGCAGCTACTGCCGTTAACCAGATAATAACTTTGATCTGAACCATAAATTCGGGCAGCCCATTCCATCGAATCCTTTAGTATCCCCTCTGGATGATGAAGATTATCAAATCCCTCAATTTCTGTAATATCAATTTGATAGGGATTGGGAAAAACGATTTCCATTGCTTCAATATTTCGCTTATGTCCAGGCATATGAAAAGGATAAGCATCGGACCGGCTATAGGTACAAAGCTTATCCAGAAGGCTGTTCGTATCAGCATAAGTTGTTCTTTTATTTTTTTGTTCATCCTCTGCTTTTTTCATCAATCACTTCTTACCTTCTTTTTTTATTCTTCTTTTATTTTTCTTTCTTCTTTTATTTCTTCTTTTTTCTTTCTGCCTTCTGTGCTAAACTAAGAGAAAAACTCACAGAGATTGTTTAGTTTGGGAGGGCAGGATGCGTACAGAAACCTTTAAAATGGAACGACCAAACCTGGTTAAGGCCGGGGATCAGGTAAAAATTATCGAACGACCCGGCGCCAGCAGCTACAGCTATATTATCGATCCGGCTGTCGCCATGTCTGGCTGCTACAGTACCAGAGAACGCATTAAATCAGAATGTGGTACAGTTAAAGAAGTTCAGGAAAATAACAGAGGGTTTTATGTCATAGTAGAATTCGACGAACCCGAACCTGCATAAAACCCTCTGTTCACCTTAATTGCTGTAATTTTCAAACACTGACAAATGATCTGGATGAAAGTAAATGTCCAGTGTCTTGACCGCATTATATCTGGCGAAACTCCGCAGGATATTTGTTCATCTGCAAGGCGGATTTTCGACGGCGTAGCGGTGGCTACGGCTAGAAAATCCAACGCAGCAGGTGGGCAAATAGACAAGGAGGTTTGACTGAATATAATACGGTCAAGATACTACCCCAGAGGCCCTCCCGGACCAATATACTGAATTTCCTGCGACGACGGCGTGTTGCCAATCTGTGTATTCTGCTCCGGGTTAGCCTCGATGGTGGGAATCGTATCTCCCGGCCCCGGCCATGTCTGCGCAGGTGCTGTTGTCTCACTGCCTGGCTCTGCCGGACGGGGAACGGCTGGTCCCGGCTGTGCAGCTTCTGATGACGGCGGGGGAGAAACCTGCGGAGCAGAAGTTTCCCTCTGCGTTTCCCGTTCTGTCCGGTTATTCTGGCTGGACTGGCTTTCTCGTTCTGTCCGATTATTCTGGCTGGACTGCGTTTCCCGCTCTGTCCGGTTGTTCTGACTGGACTGGTTTTCACGCTCATCCCGGTTATTTTGGCTGGAGGATGGATTTCCGTCCTCATCTTCGCCTTCACCCGTTTCATCGCTCTCTTCAAGAGATTCACTATTTTCCAGACCGGTCTGTCCTAAGGAAGGCATTGCCTGGGAAACTTCCCGCTGCACAGCTTCTGAAAATTGCAGAGGCCGCTCGGATAACACATTCCAGCCGCCCCCGCTGACGCTGTACTCACAAGTCTGAAGGTATACCGTTACCATTGTATCATCAACCATAATAAGCGTAGCCAGCTCATTCGTCGATGTATCCGTATTTCCCCTGGCGGACGAATCATCGATCACTTTTATACTGCCGTCCAAATTCAGTACGGCAATCTGCCCATAACAGCCCTTCCAGCTTACCGGCGTATATTCCCCATACATTTTCTTTTTATCGGGATAGTAATATAAATTAATAATGTTCCCTTCAAACTGCCCGTTTAATTCCTCATAACCGCTGCCATCGGCATTAATCCGGTAAATCTGGCTATAACGGGTGTTATCCTCACCCTTAGCGACAAATGCACTGCAGTATATTTTTCCTTCCGCAATGCAAAAACTGTCAATCCCAAAGGCAGCCTGTGCAAAAACGGATTTCGATCCCATGTCCTCCTGTTTAAAAATAGCTTTCTTTCCCTTATCCTGCGGGTCAGGTTCTAAGGTAAACACAGCATTATTCATCCTCTGCTCCCCACGGACTACCTTTTTAATCCGCCCGTTATCCAGGGTATAAATCCTATCCTCTATCTGCATCTGCCCGCTGCCATCTCCAGTGACAACATTCCCGGCCTCATCCACCAGATAGGCGCCGTTATCCTGCACAAGCACCCGGTAACGTTCCTCACCAACAGCCTGAATGCTCTGTTCCTCCACCTTATGGATGGCTCCGTCTGCCGCATAATACACGGCTCCGTCCTCCAGCACCAGAAAACCCGTAGCTCCCTCTGCAAGAAGTTCCTTCTGGGTGCTTCCCGGCTTCATCCGGTACAGCTGGTTGCAGCGCTTTTTTTCTTCTGCGGACAGCACCGACATTTGCTGTGATGTTACCTGAGGAAGAAAGTAAATATAGCCGTCATGGATCTGCATGGAATTTGCTGTGGAAAATTCCGGCGAAGCCCCGCCCAGGATCTCCTCACGCGTCTCTGTCGTTTTCCGGTAACAGATAGGTTTAAAACTTCCCGTATAAAAGGGATCGGAAGATAAATAGCACCAAAATTCATTACTCTTTACCAAACTATTTAGATTCTGCAGGTTATCATCGCCTGTCAGCCCTGCCCAGCTTCTGTCTAACTGAATATTTTCCAGAGCGCCGTCCAGACGGAAAGAAAAGGTCTGCCCGCTTATCTTTACTTCATCAGTAGCCATGTAGCCGTCGTCTTTTAGGTAATACAGCTGGTCATCCCAGATTTTCCATGAATTTACAGCAAAATTCCCATCATCCTCACGGAAACGGCTTCCGCTCTCATCAGTTATCCAGCCAAAAACCTCCTGGGAATCTATCTCCAGTACCGTCGTCTGCTCCGTGGGCTCATTCTGCGCCCATTCTTTTGAATCTCCGGCAATTTTTTCATAAACCGTAATTACCACCCACACAGCGACAAATAAAGCAGCCAGCGCACAGACCGACATCACTCCGGCCCATACATAGGAGGTTCTTATCTTCTTCTTTCTTTTATGGTTTTGGTTATAATTCATTAATTCACCTCAAATCTTTTTCTGCCTTCCCTCTATCCTATCAGACATTATCTACTTCTACAAGGAAAAAAAACTTACAAAATTCCATAAAAAGTTTTTAACATTTGAGGTGAATTGTCAATTTCTTTACTTACTTCTTCGATAGTTGCTTCCCCAATATTCCTCCAGGGCATCATCCAGGTATTCGTCAATCTCTGCTTCTGTCATCAGACGTCCCAGCATCAGCCTGGCCTCTTCCTGGAATTTAATTGAATTACTGTAAGTTCTCTTGTCTTCATAGCGATCAATCAGCATTTCCTGGATGCTAAAGGCCAGATCTTCTTTAGAAGTAAACTGAATCCATTCCTTTTTATCATTAATATTCTGCCACTGTAAAAGGCCATCCCGATAGCGGTAGCTAATTCCATCCTGTTCCCAGCTGCTTACCATATTCTTCTGCTTTCCTGAAGCATCAAAATAATAGGTAACTCCGTCAAGATTAATATTTCCCGTCGCCATCGCTCCTTCTACTGCACCCTGCGTGGTATTCACATCCTCTGCCCGGTAAAAGTAATAGCGATCCTTGCCCTCGTCAAACCAGCCGACCCGCATTGTAAGATCAGAATTAAAATAATACCATCTTCCGCCATCCTGAATCCAGCCTATCGGCATCCTTCCATCGGAATTACAGTAATGCCACTCCCCGTTGACATTGGCCCAGCCAGTCATCATATAGCCGTTAGCATCAAAGCAGTACTTTTCTCCATTTATTTCCACAATACCGCCCTTGGCATAACCGCCGGTATCATATTCATAATACCAGCCAACCATATCCGATTTCCACTGACCAGCCATTGCCGGAGCTGCCGCCAATACGGTAAGGACGGCCGCAGTAAGTAAAACTTTCTTCATCATAAAAATATCCTCCTTATTAACTTTATTGTTTCTTTTTTTGTATTTTTCCTGTTTATCACAAGTTTCCTGATTTTTATTTATAACCCGTTTTCAAACTGATCCCGTCAAAAACAACCCGCATTCTCTGTTAGAACGGCAGCAACGGTGGCGTTTCTGCCGGGGCTGGCGGCTGTGTTGGAGCCGGCGTTGGCGCTGGCGTTGGGGCCGGCGTTGGCGCTGGGGTCGGCGGCTGTGTTGGAGCCGGCGTTGGCGCTGGGGTTGGCGCTGGCGTCGGAGCCGGCGTTGGCGCTGGAGTCGGCGCTGGTGTTTGTGCAGGACGTGCCGCTGACGGCTGTGTCGGTGCAGGATTTGTCCTCTGCTGCCGCGTCGGCTTCGACGGATCGGGACCGCGGCTGATTACCAGGTCAACACGATCTCCCGGTTTTACTTCCTCCCCGCGGGCAATACTTTGAGAAATAACTTTTCCCTTAGCTACCGATTCACTGTATTCTTCCGTAATCCTCCCCACAGTAAGGCCAAGTTCGGTGATAATCTCTTCTGCATCCTCCTTAGATTCCAGTTCCACATTCTGCATATAAACCTTTTCTGCACCGATGCTGACATAAGCAGTGACAAAGGAACCCTTATTTGCCTCTTTATCTGCTTCCGGTTCCTGACGGATAACCGTTCCTGCCGGTTCATCGCTGGCCTCTTCCACCCAGTTAATCTGGAATCCTTTTGTCTTTAAAGCAGATTCTGCCTGACTTCTCTGTCTGCCCACCACATCAGGAACCTTAACCTGAATACTGGAATCACCGCTCTGGTTGGTTTCATTCTTACAAATCGTAAGAATGATTTCCCGGCTCAGTTCGATATTAGCCCCTGCCTCTTCACTGATTTTTAAGACCGAATTATAAATACCGGCTTCCTCGCTTTCCTCCTCGACGATAAGGGTAAATCCAGCATCATGTAAGAGTTTTAATGCCTCTTCCCTGTCCAGTCCCACTACGCTGGGCATAACGGCTTTTTCTTCGCCCATACTGATCCAGACAACCAGTGTGGCATCTTTCATTACCGTTGTATTTTCCTTTACATCCTGGTAGGAAATCATGTTTTCGGGAATTTCCCTGGAAAATACCATCTTATCCCTGGACATACCCAGGCTTTTTTCATTTAGTATCGCTTCTGCTTCATCAGCCTCTTTATTAATTACATTAGGCACACGTACTTTTCCGGTAAGAAGCTGCACTGGACCAGAAACAAGGTTAAAGCGGATAACCCCTGTTAAAATCAGAGCAACCACAACTCCTGCAACCGTTACGCCCGCTCCAGCCAGCAAAAAGACCCACCGGGGAATGGAACCCACATCTTCTTTAATCTTCGTGATTTCCCTTTCCTTTACCTCTGCTGCCATGAGTTCCTGGGAAAACTCCTCCATCGTCTGTGTTCTGTCCTGAATCTTTACATTCAGGGCATTCATAATAGCTGTCTCCGTCGCCTTCGTAATCTTAACACCCATCTTCGACGGCTTTTTCAGCTCATCCTTAACGCTCCTCTCCATGGCATCTTCAGGGGTAACGCCAGTTATCATCTTATACAAGGTTGCTGCCAGCGCATAAACATCCGTCCATGTGCCCTGATCCCCACGGCTTCTGTACTGCTCCTCCGGGGCATAACCGGGCTTGATAATTACCGACAAGCTCTTGCTATGCTTGGTCGTCGCATGGCGGGCTGCACCAAAGTCTAACAGCTTAACCTCCAGCTTATCCGGCTCGTCAGGATTGATAACATAAATATTATCGGGAGCAATATCTCTATGGAGGATTTCCGTCTTATGTACCTCTGCCATCGCTGAGGCAACCTGGAGAATAACAGGAAGGGCCTGCTCCACCGTCATCTTTCCATGTGTTTCCAGGTATTCCTTCAGTGACATACCCTCCAGATACTCCATAATAATGTAGGAGGTCCCATTTGCCTCAAAACAATCATAAATCTGTACAATTCCGGGAATTGACTCAAACTTAGCCAATCGCTGCGCCTCGTCCAATGTCTTTGCCAGGCCTTCTTTAAACTGTTCTTCTTTATCTCCCGAATAAACCGTAATTTTCTGCTGTGTGGGCATTCGTGTTGCAAATTCACTGGGAAGGTATTCCTTAATGGCAACCTTGCGATCCATTAAGTAATCCTTTCCCACATAGGTTACACCAAAACCGCCAAAGCCCAATACCTTACCCACAATATAACGTCCCTGCAAAACAGAGCCCGGCGGTATGTGATAGGACTGCTTGGCTTTTGCATGAAAATCATAGCCGCAATAGGGACAGATGTCGAACTGATCGTCATATTCCCTCATACATCCCATACATAATCTGTCCATAATATCCCCCAATTATGTTAATTCTTTCGTTTCCTTATTCAAGCTTATTCCTGTGCTGTCCTTTTTTTCGTCCTGGTTCTTTTTCCCGCTTTTATTTTTCTTCTCATCCTTTTTCTTTTCCAAATCCTCCCAGGCAAACTTCTCTGTGCAGAACGGAATCAGCAGCATATTCACCTTTCCAATGGAAATCTCATCATAAGGTGAAAGTCTTTCATTATCCAAAACCACCTTATCATTCAGATAAAATAACTCCCTTGCATCTCCCGGCTGGGCGATAAACATCCTTCCCCTGGGCTCATAAATAATCACCGCATGGCGATCCCTGGAGACGGAATTTTCCCCGCTTAAGCACACATCCATCTGCGGGCTGCGTCCGACAAAATTTCTTCCGGCTTTCAGCGGAAAGCTCCTGCCAAAATACTGCCCGGAAGTACACACCAGCCAGCCCACCACCGGTTCTGTTGAAACCGGCTGCTCTGCAATCGCATCCATCATAGGGCGGTAATGTGACTGCGTCACCGCATCATCTGAAGGAAGGGAGACAGAGCTGGCTATTCCAGAAATATCAGGAATATTCGAAGCATACTCCCCGGTAACTCCGGTCTGAACAGACTTCTGTGTTACCGGATCATCAAAAGAAGCATTCATCATGGTGACAGAATCATCGGACGGAATACCCGATGGCATGGAGACGGTAACATCCGAGGAAGGCACCCCGGCAGCAAGCGTCACCGAATCCCCTGCCGGCCCTGCGCCGCTACAAAACGGGCAGCTGGAATACTTATCTCCATCATAATAATGACCCTTATTACACTTTGTTAAATTCATTACTGCTAAACCTCCTTTTCTTTTTCAACATGCTTTATCTAAATTTCTGCCATCTAAAATGGAAGTGATATGGGAGATTCAACCAGCGTAGCTGCCTGTGTTTCTCCCTACATTGAGTCCGGCGCTGGAGTCGGCGCCTGCGTCTCTACTTGTACCGGATCCGGGGTTGGCACTGGAGGCAGCGTTGGAGCTGGGGGTGGCGCCTGTGTCTCCACCTGCATCGAAGACGATGTTGGGGCTGGGGTCGGCGCAGGTTGTTCATTGGAAGGCAGCGTTGCTGTCTCTGTTGGCGCTTTTCCCTGAGCACCACTCCCTCCAACTCCGCTGACTCCGCCTGTAGTATTATTTTCACCGGAGGTTTTTTCCTCTTCCGCAGGCGCAGCGGTTTCCGGCACAGGTGCAGAAGAAGGTAGCACTGCAGGCGGCAGTGCAGAGGTCTGCGGCTGTGTTGGCTTAGGCTTTTGCGGCTGCGCTGGCTTTGTCTCTTCTTTTTGTACCGGTGCCGGCTTTTCTCCCAGACTGATAACCAAATCCACCTTATCCCCCGGATTTATCTCTGTATCCTTGGGGATACTCTGCGAGATAACCTTTCCGCTTTCCACAGTTTCGCTGTAATCTTTTTTCACCTCTCCCAGTTCCAGGCCAAGCTCTCCAATAACTTTTTCTGCTTCTTCCAATGTCTTTAATTCCACATTAATCATATAAAGCTTCTCTGGCCCAATGCTGATATGTACTTTTACAATCGAACCTTTATTTGCCTTTTCTCCGGCAGCAGGATTTTGTTCCAATATACTTCCTTCGTCCTGTTCACTGAATTCTTCAGCCCATTGTACACTAAAACCTGCTTCCTCTAATGCCGCTTCTGCATCCTCTTTTCCCTTGCCTGCCACATCGGGAACCTCTATCTGGACGCTGGCATCTCCCTCCTGGGCCGTCTCATTTTTGCAGATAGTCAAGATAATTTCTTTTGTTAATTCCACATTATCTCCCGACTTTTCACTGGCGCTCAACACCGAATTGAAAACTCCATCATCCTGACTTTCCTTCTCACTAATATTAGTAAAACGAGCTTCTTCAAGTAATTTCCGTGCCTCATCCCGGTCTACACCGACCACTTGAGGAAATGCACCCTTTTCCTTACCCAGACTAAAATTAACCGTTATCGGAGTGCCCTTATCCACCGTCGTATTTTCTTTATAATCTTGAGAAGAAATCTTATTTTCCTCGATTTCCTCTGAATAAGTTTTCTCTCCTTCTTTAAGACTTAGTCCAATTTTTTTCAGCAGGCGTTCCGCCTTTTCTTTATCCTCATTAATAAGGTTGGGAACCCTGACTTTTCCCTTTCCCAGATGACTCTCCCCAAGCTGCATCTGTAAATTTATTTTCCCTGTCGCCACCAGACCAGTAAAGATAAGCATGCCTGCCATCAAAAGGGCTGCGACAGGAATTACCCACCGAGGCAGGGAGAGAGAACCATGGTTTTTCTTCTTTTTCCGGCTCTTGGGAACCATTCTCCGCCCCCAAAGTTCTTTTTGAAAGGCATCCATCGTCCGGGTCTGGTGAAGCAGGGCCCGTTTCAGTGCTTCCACCACCGGCTTTTTTAAACTGACCTGTTTTCGCGCCAGTTCGCTTTCCAGCTTTTCCCCGTCCTCGATTTCCTTTCCTGTCACTAACTGACAAAACAGCTTTGCCAAACCATAAACATCTGCGTGCATTCCGACATTCCCATAATCCCCGATTCCCTGCTCAACACTGACAATAGGGGGAACGCCAAAATCCTTTAAAACCAAACCGCCTCCCGGCTTTTCCCAAAAACTGTCCAGCGTAATCTGACCGTGAAATACACCTATTCGATGGGCTTTCTGTACAGCATCTATCGCGTCATTTAAGCATTCTTCAGCTTCATTAACCCGAAAAATATGGCTTTCCAGTCTCTGGCTTAAGGTAATATCCTGAGAATAATCCATAATGGCATAGACCGTTCCATTTTCCCTGAAGCAGGCATGGTAGGTAATAATATCCTCTTCCTTATACAGCCGGATCATCTGGCGGCTCTGCTTATAAAAAAGCTCCAAACCCTCCTGATAGAGCTCTCGTTTATGCTCATAAATACTCAGTTCTGCTTTTCCAGACCTTGTGGCACAATGCTTAGGAAAGTATTCCTGGATCTGCACCTTGCGGTCAAATACTGCATCCCAGCCAATGTAAAAAATATCGGTATCACGTTCTTTAATTACCGTCCCCACGATATATCTGGCCTGAAGAATGCTTCCAGGCTGCAGGCTTATACTGCCGTCTTGGGTCGTTCCGTCTATATAACCACAGCTTGGGCAATGACTTCCGTACTCCTCAGGATATTCATTCATACAATGCAAACAACGTTTCATTTCTTTGCGCCCTCTCCATACTCCTGCATCACCAGATATTTTAACTGTGCCTTTACTTCCGCAAACTCATCATTACCCTCGACATAAATCTTCATCATATTTTTATTCAGGGATAATCCATTTCCATTCTGCAGATTAAATACATCCTGTGCCGATTCGCCGATAAAATAATATACCAGGCTGTCCGCCGCCTTCTTTGCATCACCCTCCAGACCGCCGTTAATGCTCCAATAATGCGTAAACCTGCCTTTCACCTTCCCGGCCTTTTGCAAATCCTCTAAAACAATCATCTGATAAATACCGCCAAGGTTGGCCTGTACAGCTGCATAATCATCCGTCGTTCCAAGATAAAACGCTTTCTCCTTGGCTAAAAACGGCTCGTAGCCCATCTCTCCTCCTGCAGTAAGATTAGTATCGGCAAAAGCCTCCTGGTACATGGAAAGCTCCCTGCTGCTGACACAAAAGCTGGACTTACCATCAACAGCCAAACCATCTATACTGGTCAGCTTTTCCAACTTCAAATCTTTCCAGTTTCCCACCATAAAAGTATTAATGTAAAGCACCGGCGCACAGAAGGAAGTCGGCATCTGCTTTTTCTGCCGCCGTTCTTCAAACTCCTCTTTAAACGCCGCATCTTCCATAAAGTAATAGCTGGCCTTATCCACCATGGAATATGTGGTATCCAGGCTTCCCATCGATTCCCACAACTCATCTTCTGGTGTAATTTCCCCGCTTTCAAATACAGCCGGAAGCTGGGCTGACTGGGCTGCCATTGTCAGAGCATCGCTGTAATCCCTGGCACTTTCATACTCTTTTGGTATTCCACAGGATGTTCCGACAATATTTACCTTCTTAAAAGCTCCTTGGTACTCCACAACCATCTGCGAAAGCATTTCCTCGGAGGAAGCAAGGTCAATCTCGTGAGCCAAATTGCCCGACTCTAAAAGATTTCCCACAGCCTTGACCTCCTCCTCCTTTTCCTCGTTGACATCCGGCATCCACACGGAAATTTCTGCATTAAGATTATACAGGGCTTGTTTCTTGTGTTCGTACACCCTCTGGCACACCACTGCGGCTCCGGCTAAAACCAAACAGATCCCGGCAATACTAATCCCCCGGACCATTTTCCGCCGCTTTAACTCCCCATCTACACTTAACACTTTTGCCTTATTCTGGATAGCTTCCTTAAACTGATCCACATTTTGAAAGCGAAGCTCCTGGTTTAAGGCCATGGCCCGTAAAATACTATCGTTCAAATACGAGGGAATTTCCGGGTTTAATTCTATGGGCTGGGGAAGATGATCTTCCACCATACGATTTACCGATTCCTCCGGCATCCTTCCGGTCAGTGAGCGGTAAAGCACCGCCCCCACGGCATAAATATCCGTCCACGGTCCCTGCTTGCTTTTGCTCCGGTACTGTTCCGGCGGCGCATAGCCCGGCTTTAAAATAATGGAAAGCGTTTTCTCCTCCTCACCGCTGGAAAACCGCGCCGCGCCAAAGTCAATCAGCTTTACCTTATAATTTTCACTTCCCGCCTCCACTGGAACCAAGAAAATATTATCCGGGCTAATATCACGGTGGATAATCTTTACCTTATGCAGCTCCTTTAGTGCATCCAGCACGGAAAGCACCACGCTGACGGCAACCTGCGGCTCCACCCTTCCCCCATGTTCGGCAATATACTGCTTATAGGACTTTCCCTCCAGAAATTCCATGGCAATATAAGCGGTATTATTCTCCTCAAAAAATTCATAGACGTTGACAATATTGGGATGGGTATTAAACCTTGCCATATTCCGCGCTTCCGAAAGGAAACGAATCTTTCCGTTCTGAAATTCATTTGCCCGGTTACCCGAATAAATAATAACCTCTTTTTCTCCGGGAACCCGGTTGACAATACCATTGGGGTAAAATTCCTTAATGGCAACCATCTTATCTAATGTCCTGTCCCATGCACGGTATGTAATACCAAAACCGCCAAATCCCACCGTATTGCCAATGGTATAGCGGTTGCGCAGTACAATACCCGGATGAAGGTGATAGGCCTCCTTGGGCTTGCTCCCCGGGATAAATCCGCAGTGCGGGCATACACCAAACGCCTCGTCAAAAGGCTTTCCGCAAATCTGACACTGAACCATTTTCTGTATCCTCCTACTCTCCCAGGTATTTCATTAAAATTACGGTTGTATTATCCTGGCCCCTTCTGCCATAGCGCAGGGCCATCGCTGTTGTCCGATCCGCAGCGATGTACATATCCAAATCATTATCCATTGCCATCGCACAGACCTGGCTGTCATTCAAACTCTTATACACACCGTCGCTGCAGAGCATAACCATATCGCCGCTCTGCAGCATAACTGGCATTTTTGTCACATCAACAACCCGAAGGCCATTCATTCCCAAAAAACTGATTAATGCCTCTGCCTGCGGAGTTTTTTCTTCCTTCTCATAAAATTCGCGGGTAATTTTTCCCGCAGCCAGCTGCTCCTGAAGCAGAAGCCGATAATTATGCTCCCGGTTCTCCGAAGTAATTTTTCCATCACGGATAAGATAAATCCGGCTGTCGCCGACCGAAGCCCAGTACATCTGGTTTTTATGGCAATAGACCGCAACCAGGGTCGTTCCGCCTTCTAATGGTTTTCCCTTCTCATCCTTAAGCGCAGCAACCGCCTGATCCATCCGCCCGGCTTCCCGCTTCAAAAAGGCCGGAATATTCTTAATTGGCTTTTCTTTCTGGAAATCTTGGGCCAAAAGCTGCACTGCTGTCTTACTGGCCCGCTCTCCGCCTTGTAAACCTCCCATTCCATCACAGACTACAGCCAGCACATCCTGACTTCCCGTATAAAAATAGGCAAAATCCTGCTGATAGCTTCTCGTTCCCAAAATACTGCTGGCCCCAATCGCAAACCATGGATTTGTATTCACTCTATCTTCAATTATATTCATCTTTTAACTCCAACCTCAATTAAACATGCCATACTAGCAAGGGCAAACCTGGCAGGAGGCTTAAATTCATAATCCCGCCCTTTTTCCAGCCGCTGCCCGTTATAAAATACGCCAAACGAAGATACATCACGGATACGGAAAACACCGCGATCAGCAACATAGGTAATCAGACAGTGAATCCGGCTTAAATCTTCCGGCTTTTCAATCCGCAGATCAGAATCCGCTGCTGACCGCCCCACCTTAACCGTCTGACCCGAAGGCACCTTCCAAAACTTTCCTGCCATTACTCCGCCAATCACGCTTACATAAGGCATACTTATTTCCTGATTGGAAAGCCGCACTGCCGGACGCCGGCCTGACGGATGCACAAGCTCCTGCTGACGTGCCTGTACCCCATTCTGCCGCAAACCTTCCTGCCTCCGCTGTCCTATCCGGGCTTCCTGTTGCCTTAGCTGTGCTTCCCGCTGCCGAAGCACTTCCTGCTGACGTGCCTGTGCTTCTCGCTGTCTGACAGCCTCCTGCTGTCTTAGCTGTGCTTCCCGCTGTCGGAGCACTTCCTGCTGTCTTGCCTGTGCTTCCCGCTGTCGGGCAGCATCCTGCTGTTTTGCCTGTGCTTCTCGCTGCTGCTGTTCCCACGCCTGCTGTGCCTGCTGCTTACGGTTCTTTTCTGCCTGTCTGCGGGCCGCCTCCTGGCGAAGGAATTCCTCCCGCTGCCGGGCAAGCTGCTCCGCTTCATAACTTTTGTATTTAGGCCGCTTATCGGTAGAAACAGCCGGAGCAATGCCACGGATAAACTCCTGCATGGTCTGTGTCCGCTGGTCTACGTTCAAAACCAGCGCATGGTCCACAGCATCCGAGACACTATCCGGCACCCCCAGATTTAGCTGCTTTAACGGAACATAATTCGTCCCCATCAGCCGATCCGGTGCAGTGGGAAGGTTTGTTCCCGTCAAAGCGTAGTAATAAGTTGCTGCCAGTGAATACACATCGGTAAAGCTTCCCTGTACCATATCCTGGGAGTACTGTTCCGGCGGGGAAAGCCTTAACTTAACCACCACAGAAAATCCATCCTGCGCCCCGGTCACTGTCTGCTTGGCACTTCCAAAATCAATCAGCTTAACCTGTCTGTTTTTTGTAATATAAATATTATCCGGGCTGATATCCCGGTGAATAATTTTTGTTCTGGTGTGGATAACATCCATGGATACGGCAACCTGAAGAATAATATCCGTTACTTCACTGACAGGAAGCCGGCTTTTCGATGCCCGGACAATCTGCCCTAAATCCGCCCCCTCCAAGTACTCCATCACCAAATACACGGTGGAATTTTCCTTAAAGCAGTCCGTAATATTTACCACCGAAGGAATCTGACCCAGCTTGCTTAATATCTGTGACTCTTCCAGAAAACGGCGAAGCCCAGCCAGGTAAGGTTCTTCTACGTTAGGGGAAAGAAGCTCAATCTGCCGCTTATCCATCGCCCTGCGGCACATCCCATTGGGCGCATACTCCTTTACAGCACAAATCCTGCGTTTGTCTGTATCATAGGCTTTATAGGTAATGCCAAAACCTCCCTCACCCAAAATCTTTCCGATAATATACTTCTTTTTCACCAACGTTCCCGCTGCCAGTCCCCTGCCGCTGTTATTGGAAGCAAACCTTGCCTGATAACCGCAGCGTCTGCACACACCGTTTAAGTAATTCCCGTCAAAGCAATTGGGACATAAATTCAGATGATTCTGCTCCATGGAATCACCACCTAATCGTAAAGCTCATTGAACCGGCTTCCACCCGATCACCTGGCTGCAGAAGTCTCTTTCCGCCAAGCCGGATACCATTCACGGCTGTCCCGTTCGTCGATCCTAAATCCGAGATAAATATACCTTCTTTCTCACTTTCCAGGCAGAAATGCTGCCGAGACATCCTGTTATCTGCCACCGTGATATCACAGGTTTCTGCTCTTCCGATAATCAAACTGCTCCCCAGCTCCCATTTCACCATCTGCGCCTGCTTTCCAGTTGCGGCAATCACCACATCCAAGGGTCTTTTCTGCCCCGGAATTATCTTATACTGATTCTGGAAACCTTCATCCTTCATCGCAACTGTATTAGTTTTTCCTGGCGCTTTGTCATCCCTTTCTTCTTCCAGGGCTTTATCCTTCTTCTTTTTACTTATCACAATCAGAACAATAATCAAAATACCAATCCCGACAATAAGCAAAAAGATAATCCCCATGTAATTTGGTCCATCTTCAACTGGCTGAGGCGGTTCAGGTTTGGGAGGTTCAACCCCTGTAATCTCCACCACCAGGCTTCCTCCCTCCAGAGGATTTTTCTCCATTGAGGCATCTGTAAGATTAGCTCCCATCACCTTATAGGTTCCGTTTTCCACCGGTTCTGCCAGCGTAAGGGTAATCTTTGTCTCATCCTCTTTATCATAGGCCACACCAGTTACCCCCACCTCATGTCCATTGAAAGTAACTGCATAGTTTGCCGCTCCGGCAAGACCAGACATGGGCTCACTAAAGACCAGACGGATCTGCTGCTTACCTACCGCCTCACCGGAAAGCAAGTAGGGCGGTTCATTGTCCGGTATCCAGTGAACGTTCATCACTGCCCTGGATAATACCCGACCATCAGCAAACTGAAGGCTGAAATTCTCTTCTTTATTAGATACAATATTATTTGCTGCACGATATTCGATGCAAATATCCTGGCTAAGATCTCCTGCCAGCTTCGTCAACACCGATGCACCTTCCGATGCCGGAAAGGTAATCAATTGCCCGCCTGATGTTCTGGCAAACTCGCCAAAACTGTTAATATTTACCTTATCTGTATCCTGAATACAGAGAGCATATGCCGGAAGCCCCTTATCCTTTAAGGTTGCTAAAGCCTCCTGTGCCATCTTTTTTCCTACGGCAAAATCTTCCCCGTCCGACACCACCAAAAGCACCTGACGCCGGCAAACTCCCCTTGTCTGTTCGGTCATTGCCGCCACCCGGTCTATTCCCTCAAATAATAAGGTTTCCTGATCCCGGTTGCTCAGCCCGGCAAGAATTGCTTCAAGTTCCTGTGCTGTCTGGCTTCCATCGGCAGCTAAAGCCACCTCTTCACCAAAGGTGCATAAAATCAGCTGGTCCGATGCCCCAAGACCATTCTGAAGATTTTGGATTCCTTCCTTAATCGACGAAAAATAGGTTCTGGGAATCGATCCGGAAATATCCAGCAGCACATAATAGGTTATCCCCTCTCCCTGCTGGAAAAAGGGCTGTGCCTGGACAAGTTCCAGCTTATCCTGAGAAAGATAGCCCTGGGCAGATTCCACATCTTCCAGGCTAAACCCATCCCCATAAACAAAAACCTCCGGCAGATTCAAATATACCTGTTCAATCCTGCATTCATCTTCCAGGCTCATCGCCTGAGGTATCTCTCCTTCTGCTCCTGGTTCAGCGAATGTAAGCCCGCCACAAAGCATCGAAAGCAGCAAGCTAAGGCCAATTATTTTTCTTCCTTTTCCCATACTCTTCCCTCCCCGCAAAATGGAATAAATACAAAGCAACTGTTTCCCATACGGATTTCATCCCCTGTATGTAAAGTTTCCGGTTCGCCAAGCATCCGCCCCTTAAAATAAGTCAATGCTCCATGGGAAGGAATCAGTGAAAACTGGTTGGATTTATCATCATAAACAATAGAACAGTGAGTTTCCTCCACGATTCCCAAATCCTCCATCACCTGCACATCCATGGAAAAGCTTCTCCCAATCCGGTTAAAGCCGTGATGAAGCCGGTAATCTCTTCCTTTTTCTCTTCCCTCGATACAGACCAGCCAACCCGTCACAAAATCATTTCCCTTTGCGCCGGAGAAAAATCCTATCGTTCGCTGATCATCCAAATCATCTTCACTTCTGTTTTTTAATGCAATGGTATGATCCCCTTCTGAATCCATTCCTGCATCTGCGGAAAAAGCCACCGTTTTTTCCTCTTCCATTTCCACCGCTTTATCCGATGAAAAAGCGGAAGTTTTTTCCCGATCCAGCCATCCAAACAGCCCTCTTTTTTTCTCACTGGTCATTCCCTGGGTTTTTCCGTCCATTCCCGTCCCGACCGCATCTGGTCTCCTTTTGTTTGCTTCCAAACAGCTCTCTTTACCAGAAGAACCAGCAGAAATCCCACAGTGCGGGCATTGGGAAAAGCGCTGATCATCGTAAAAATGCCCTTTAGGGCAGCGCACCACCGACATCTTTCCTGCCTCCTATTCCAGCCAGACGGCAACTGCCGAATAATTATCCATGTTCTTTCCCTGACCATTCTTTCTTACAATTTCTTCCATCAGCTTCAGCCATTCTTCCGGTGTTTTTGCCTTCTTTAGACAATGCTGCATCTTTTTTTCTTCTATCAGCTCCCAAAAACCATCAGTGCAAAGTAAAAACGCCTGCTTTCCCAATCTTTCCTTAGGCTCCTCCAGCTGATATTTCGGACTATCCCAGTCTACACCAAGCACACGCAGAAGGCGGTTTCGATCGGGGTGATTGCGGATTTGCTTTTCTTTTAGCTGCCCCGCCGCCACCAGCATTTGAGGAACACTGTGATCCAGAGTCCTTGAGATAAGCTTGCCATTTTGGAAATAATAAAGACGGCTGTCCCCGATATGACCCCACCAAATCTTTTTTTCTCCAAGATGAAGAATTACCAGAGTTGTTTTCATATCGCGGGCCGTAATATCCACTGCCTGTTTTTCCAAAATCATCTTTTGGGCGTCTTGAAATGACAGCTCCATACTCTCCTGACCAGCCCCCTTCACGGCAAAAATTTTCACTGCGGACTCTACGCCCAGCTGTGATGCCAGTTCCCCTTTGCCGTGGCCTCCCAAGCCGTCTGCCAGAACAAAACAGTATTCCTGCTCTCTCTGGTACATTCCTACATTATCCTCATTATTCCCCCGATCCCCTTGATTGCTCAATAAATGATAAGTAATCATGAATTTAATCCCCGCTTTCCTTTCTGGCTTTGGCACATATTAAAGCACATTCTGGCTGTCTATGCTGTACATAAGGAAATCAGGCCGCTGAATAAGTCTAAATTTCTTTAAACCTCTCCCTTCGGCCTGATTATCATTGTTCTTTTTCGAAATACTAACTTAATTCAGGCGGAATCCATTCTGCTTGCTGCCGCCAAGATAAATTACGGTTCCCTTGGCTAACGTCTTAGGCTGTCCCTTTTCAATCTGGATACTGCCTTCCAGGAAGGTTCCTGTACTTGAATAATCGGTTACTACATACTGATTTGCTTTTCCATCAAACTTAACACTGCAATGCCGTCTGCTAATATCTGATGCTGTCTGGTCAAAAATAATATTTGCACTCTGCGGATCACGTCCAAATACAAGTTCTGATCCGTCAAGCATATCAAAGTTTGCCCCTGCATACTTTCCGGCAATTCCCACTACCACACCGGAGTTTGAGCTTGAGGTCTTTTTCCGATCATCATAAGGCGGTGTATCCACATCACGGGGAGACACATAATCCTTGTGAAGAATGGCATTGGAAAATGCAATCAAATAAGTAAATACGGTTGGAATCGCCGCTATCACAGGAACCATTAAAATAATATTCAACCATGCCATATTCGGGTTAAACCCAAAGGAACGATAAAACTTTTGATAATAAAAGAAAGTAAACACCCGGTTAGCAATAAAATAAATAATGCTCAGTACAATAATAATTGCTGCCATTTCCGTCAGTATCCAAATCAAATAGCAAACCAAAAACAATGAACCCATGGCAACAAAGGTCCAATCGCCAAAAAAGAAAATATACCACCATGGGCAGTCAACAATTTTCATCTGATATAACTGACGCGCAATCGGAATAAATGGCATAAAATCCCCATCAATCTTTGCTTTATGCCCGATACACATAATTGCGTATCCTTCAATAATATACAATGCCAGAAAAAAAATCACCCCTAAAAGAAAAGGAAGCCATGACATTTCCGCAAACATTTCCACTATAATTTCAGCAAATTCTAACCAAAAATACATATGTATATCCTCCTAAACATTTTTCATATAAAGCTTTTCCCTAATCCTCTTCCTTATCCCAATTAAATACATCGTCACAGCAGGGAATCAGCATTAAGCATACTTCACCAATCTGCAAAATATCATTTTTCTTTAACTGAACCGGTGAGAGAACCACATTTCCATTGACATAAAATAATTCTCTGGATTCTCCCGGCTGGGCAATAAAGATATTCTGACGCGGCTCATGGATAATGGTCGCATGGCGTTCACGGGAAACTGTGTTTTCCCCAGCCAGCATAACATCCATCCCTGCCCCTCTTCCGATAAAATTCCTTCCGCTCTTTAAACGGAAATCCTGTCCATAAAACTTACCCTTCGTGCATACCAGCCAGCCTACGGTAGGCGCCATCACTACGGTATCTACCTTGGCATTCTGATAAATACTGATAGTCTTGGCGTCATCGTCCAGGCCAAAATCCAGATTATCATAATCATTGGTTATTGGCGGATCTGGTGTCACTGGCGGGGTAAGGGGCATGGTCGCTCCAATATCCTGTGTACCGCCTGCTGGGCTACTAAAAGGAATTGTTACATTTTCTGTTCCTCCACCCCCGCAGTGAGGACAGGAAGCATACGTATCACTGTCATAAAAGTGACCATTACTGCACTTCGTCAAATTCATACTTTTTCTCCTTATCTATTTTCATTTCATCATGCGCTTTCGTTCATGATTGATTTCTTCATTATAACAAAATGCTATGTTTGAATATAGTCAATTGCAAAAAAAGGTGTTTTTCATGCAAAAATAACCTTATTCGTTTGAAGTCTTCTTTGATTTTCTGTGAATTTGCATTACAACAGTGGCAATGTAGGTTTCATCACTAACCTTTGTCCAATATTCACCCTGATACTGCACAGCAAGACGGGCAAGAATCTGTTTGCCCAATCCATGCCCCGGAGCCGACGGACGTCTCCCATAATCCACGCTCGTCGAATTACTGACCCGGATGTACAGATAGTCTCCCTGCTTTTTCGACTGAATATGCATCCACCGCCGGGCAGGAGACAGGCTTTTACAGGCATGGATTCCATTATCCAAAAGGTTTGTCCATACACTGCACAGATGGCTGCTTTTTACCTCCAGCACCTTAGGAACCTCCACTTGAACCAAAACAGGAATCTGAAACTCCCGACATTCCCTCAGTTTTTCTTCCAGCACCATATTTACCAACTCATTATCACAGTAACGGCTTTTCTCCCTTTTCTGCATTTCCCTTAAAACATTGTTCAGAGCTGAAGGCTCTTTCTGCAATTCCACTTTATCTTTGGCATCCTTCAGACAAGAAAGCAGATCCTTTTGCAGCTCTTTTCTTTCCTGTCGTCCTTCCTGTAAAATCTTCTCCCGGCTCTGCTGTGCCTGCTGTTCATAAATATCCGCCAAAAGCTGTTCATTTCTTTTCTCTCTTCTCCTTTGTTTAAACAGCAAGACCAGCCACAGTCCATCCGTCCCAACCATAAGAAAAAAGACAATTCCATCCGCCAGCAGCCACCAGCTTTTTAAATGAACTGCCAAAATCTGACCGACTGCCGGAAGTAAAAGAAGCTGCCCTGCCGGAACCAGAAAAAGCTGTCTAATCCAAAGCCCCTTAAATTTTACCAAAACTTTTTCTGCTGTTTGCCTCTCTGTCTCCACAACTGTTTTTTTCTCAGACGCCTCATCCTCTCCCTTATCACAGAGCGTTTGCTCCATCTCGTCCAAAAGTTGCTCCGCCTGATCCATTTTTCCTTCGCGGGAAAGATAATACACCATGGACAGGTGATTGTTAAAATCATGACGAATTTGATCAAGCATTCGTTCCTTTTCTTCCAGCTCCTGAAAACGCACAAACTCCCTCTGCACCTGAAGTTCCATTCTCTTCAGCTTTTTTTCCTCTTCCCTTGTCTCCTCGTCATAAATCTGGATAAAAGAAAAAGACATGGTCCCAAAGACAATAATCACTACACCGGCTAAAAGACCAAATGTAATGTTAATATATCCCTGATAACCGGCATAGGCAATCCAGTAAAGAAAGATGGTCTGTACCAGCACTAAAAAGAAAAGCAGGAAATCCCGGTTTACCCGCTTTCCCTGCCCATATCGTTTCCAGAACCCATTCACTCCCATCAGATAAAAAAGCATAAGCCCGTTTGCCAGCATCATACAGGCCATCGAGCCTTCTGCCTTATCCATAGGAAGAACAGGTATTCCAAGAATTGAGTAAATAACACCCAATGCTATCAGCTCGCTTCCCGCACCACCGACACAGACAAAAGCAAACGCAATCAAAATCTCGCCAAATTTTACCCCTGTTATGCGCCAGGTTCCCAGAATTAAAACGAGTAACAGCGATAAAAACAGTGCATCATAACTTTTTCCCTGAAAAATCAAATACGTTTTCTGGCCTGAGCACAAGGGAAGCAATATCCCATAAAATATTGCCAAAATCACCCTTCCCCGCTTCACCGGAAAATTCCAGGTTATCAGGGTTAAATCCAACACTCCGCCTATACTTAATATCAGCCAAATCCAATAAATTCTCATCCCGCTCTCCTGCTATATTCCATTGACAGAAAATAGCATACCTTCCATATAATGAAAATACCGGCTTTTTGTATCTCCGTAGCGGGCCTTACTGATGGGAATTTCGGTATAGTCCGTCATCCACACCTTTCCCTTTTCTATCCGCTGGATTTCCTTCATATTGACCACATAACTTTTATGGCACTGGATAAAGTATTCAGGAAGACGTTCAAATAATTTTTCCAGGCGGTCATAACAGCTCTGCTTTCCCGTCTTTGTATGTATGGTAATCACGTGCCCTGCACTTTCCAGATAAAAAATATCATCAAAAGAAAGGGAAAGCATGGCTCCCTTATACTTTACCAGCAAACGCTTTTTCTCTGCCTCCCGTTCCTCATCCTTAATCTTTCTCAAATTCTCCCTTAAAAGGTTTTCTTCCACCGGCTTCATCAAAAAACCGCTGATATTCGCGGATTTTAAAAAGATCTGCTGAACATAGCGTTCTGCATACCCTGTCATAATAGATAATCCGCGCCTCTTTATCCAACTGCTGAACCTTATGCGCCGCTTCGATCCCATCCGCTGAGCCATTCCACTCAATATCCATAAGGATTGCCAGATAACGCTTCCCGTCTTTGATAGCTGCAAGCAGGCTTTCAAGTTCAGAGTAACCATCACAGCACACAGCTTGTACCACGCGGTTTACCGTCCCCATTACCTCCTCCAAAATTAATGGATTATCGTCACATACTGCAATTTTCTTCATTTAAGTAAACACTCCTCATATTTTCCCCCGCGCATAAGCTGCCTTAGAACGTATCTGAACATTGATTCCCGCCGCCTGCACGCTGCT
>Ga0224483_100029_pt1 | contig 31054 bp, 29 predicted proteins | sample hydfratestSal1_FD_181453 | JGI IMG/M metagenome (GOLD analysis project Ga0224483, IMG submission 181453) | Metatranscriptome of mouse feces microbial communities from Columbus University, Ohio, United States - Sal1 (Metagenome Metatranscriptome) ... | reverse complement strand
TATGATTACATACAAACCACTTTGGAAGACCTTGATTGATAAGGATATGAAGAAAATGGATTTGGTCGAGGATGGAACGGTCAGCAGAGGTACACTTGCGAAGATGGGAAAAAATCAGAAGGTAAGTCTTGATGTAGTGGAAAGGATATGCAAACGCCTACAGTGTAAGGTGGAAGAGGTGATCGTTTACGATGAAGATTTCGAATAAGGTGAATGAAATCAGGATTGAAGATATATCTGCCGATATAGAACCTTCATGCGTTTATTTAATACGGAATCTGCATAATGGAAAAGCGTATGTTGGCATGGCTTCTGATGCGGTTCGCAGAATAGCAGGTCATTACTATTCTTTGCGGAAAGGAAATCATGATATTGGAGATTTACAGATGGATTATGATGCTGGCGATGAGTTTGAAACCAAAACCATCTGTGCTTTTGATAAAAAAGATCATTCCAGAAAGACAAAAGCACTGGAAACTTTCTTCATATTACAGTATGATGGAGTAGATAACGGATATAACGCAACGTATAATTACCCTTCTGCGGAGAGGGCATATGAAATAGTGGAGAATAATGCCGAATATATTATCAATTGTCTGAGAAAGAACGGAATAAGATTTAAGCTGCAGTGCAGTATAGAGGATGTGGTAGAGATTGCTCCGTGATGTTTTCGTGATGTTAAAAGGAAATCAAGACAAAAGTACAGAGAGTAGGAAACAACAAAATGAGTGGTAGAATAAATTTTTTTAACAATGAAAGCTCTGGAAAACGCCATTACCAAATCGAAATCGGGGGGATGCAGGAAATTCCATGCAAGGAAGTGATACAGAAATTTATATCAGAAAATGACCGTCTGTATAAAATAGAGCTGATGTTTAATGGTATTGCAGAGGACAGGCTTGGAATAGTTACACTTAGCATCACATCAAATCATGGGCTGGTTTACCAAACAAACCTTTCATTGGCAAATATCAATAATTTGGAGTGGAAACAGGTGTTCTTAAACATGCCAATTGACAGGGGGCAGGAATATGAGATTTCTTTGGATGCACAGGGATGTTCGCAGATTCCAAATCTGCTGCTGGTTCCAAAAGAGAGGGCATCGGAAGAATCGGCAGGGAGTTTTTCTGGCAATACTGCATTAGGTCAGGAAATAGCTGTGAAGTATGGATATTTGACAGAACCGTCTGTGTTTGACAAGGTAATGAGTTCTTTCGTGTGGATATTATTTTTAGCAGGTTTTTATCTGATTTTGGCGTATGTTGGGCAGGTAAAGGATATGTTTTGCAAGATAGGCGCAAAATTGTACCGGATGGAATGCCTAAGGGCTATCCTGATAACCATGGAATTGATGTTTTGCCTGGTATTTATAGGATGCAGCGGAATACAGTTTCAGGAAGCTACCAAAATTATTTTTTACTTGGTATCCATTACAGCTGCATGGAATTTGAAAGTAACATCAATGTATGTGGAAAAACTTTTAGATACGGCATGGAAAAAAATAGGGCTGTGTTTCCTTTATTTCTATGGTGCATTTGCCCTTGTTGGGCAAAGAATTTTTATATATCCGTTAAATCTGAAAATTACACCACAAAGCTTGTTTGTTTTTTTAATTACTATGTTGTGGATGGTACCGGTAGTCCATGGGATATTGTATGGGTGTGCCTGGATGAGCCGGAGATTAATTCTTGGGGATTGCAGAGGGATGAAAGCTTCTTGGTTCTTGGGAGTTTTGTTATTATTTTTGCTTGTGCCAGCGGTTTTTCATTTGTATGCGAATAATCCGGGAATTACATCACCAGATACGTTAGACTGTATGATTACAAATGCCCATCATTTAAAAGGAATGTATGACTGGCATCCATTTTTCTATTGTTTTGTATTAAGGGTAATATTAGGCATATGGGATTCTACATATGCAGTGATTTTTGTCCAATATTTCTTTTGGGCATATGTGATGGCGGAGGGAATCCTATATTTACGGAAAAAAGGGATGAGGGATGGTTTTTTGCTGGCAGCGGCATTTTTGTCTGGGTGTAATGCTGGGAATTTTATCCATCTGAACACTATATGGAAGGATGTCCCATATACGCTGTCTGTTTTATGGGCAGTAATTTTATTGGGAAAGTTGGTATTAGATGCAGAAGAATACAAGGGAAAATGGTATATTTATTTGGAACTGGCTGTTGCACTGTCAGGAATATATTTTTACCGGAAAAATGGGGTTGTGGCTTTTCTTGTGATAGCGGCGGCAACTTTGCTCTTGTTGTATCAGAATGTGAAAACTATCGGTACATTGGCAATGGTAGCGGCGATAATTGTTTTGGTGAAGGGGCCGGTGTATTCTTATTTTGAAGTAGCAGATCCTGGGCGGCATGGCATGTATATTGGATTGAGCCAGGATATTCTTGGGGTATATTATGCGGGCGGTGAGGTTTCAGAGGAAACGTTGCAAATGATAAACGTCATGACGGAAAATAACAATGCAGAATATAATTATAGCCCTACATGGTCTTGGCAGTCTTATGATTTGTCAGTTGAGCCGACAGACTTTGTCAAAAATTATGTTATTACTTTTCTGCGTAATCCGGTACTTATGTCCAGGGCGGTGATTGCAAGGGAAGATGCGGTATGGAATATATTCCTTGGTGAAGGGGCAACCTTAAATGTTGTGAATTATACAGGGACTATGGATGGGGATCCTGTATGGAACAGCTATTATCCAGTTCGGAAATATAATAGCTTTTACCCGGGGATGTCATCATTTACCGCATATACTGCAAGCAGCCAATGGATTAACGCATTGGAATGGAGGTGCGGTGCAGTGATGTTCCTATCTCTAATAGCAGTGTTCTTAGTGGTTTGCAGTTTAAAGGGGAGAAGAAGGCCTTGGAAATATTTTGTTATTTTGGCGCCATCCCTTGGCCACATGTTAAGCCTTGTACTGTCAACAGGCTGGGCTGATTTTAGGTATTTTTGGCCCTTGAATCTGAATAATATATTCATTTTGCTGTTTGTAATGGTATTTTTACATCAGAAAAATAGCAGATGGGAGATTTTGGATAACTAAGGAAGCAAGAGGGAAACAGAAAGGGAGTGGAGTTATGAAACGGGCAGTTTCAGCAGGCAGGAAATACGGCGTTTGGGTTCTCAAGGCCGTGTTCCTGCTGGCGCTGTTATTGGGCGGCAAGAAGGCGCAGATATTTTGGGAAAGGGGGCTTGGGCAGTTCTTTAGCTGCCAGAATATTTTTTTCTATGTTTTAATGGCAGTGGCTCTGGGCTTTGCGGTATGGAAATTTGAAGATTTATACCGCTCTTTCCAAAAATCGGAACGGAAACAGGGGCTGTGGTATGCCGTTTATTTTTCCGTTTCCTTTGCATTGTTTGGGAACCCTTTAGGCAGCGCCCAGAACCAGATGGACGAGTTCCGGCGGGTAATTGGCGCTGGGGTGCTTTCCGGCATGGACGCATCCAAAAGGGTACATAATTTCCACACATGGCTCTTTTTCTTTGCGGTTTCCTTTGTGCTTTTTTTCCTTTTGGCGAACGACGTCCTGCAGAAAGACAGGGTGCGGGAAGCACGGCGGGTGCTGGAGTTTACAGACCATTTTATTGTGCTGGCGGATGTGCATCTTGTGTTCCGGTGCATTCTTTATTTTGGCGATATGTCAGAGGAATTGCCTGCGTTTAGCTATTCCACTAACCTGATAATGCTGGTCCTTATGGCTGCTGCGGCTTTTTTACTGCTGCATTTGGAGAAAAATATCTTAGCGGAGGAATATGCCCAGCTTTTGATGGCTGGGTATTGTGCCAGTATCCCGGCAGCCATTTTGCTGGGCGTTGGGTGGCATGGTGGGAAATTGCTGGTGGGCGTACAGACTTTGGCGTGCATATGCTGCATCTTCCTTGCGAAAATTGGGAAAAAGCAGTTCCAGGACAAACGGGTGAAAGCATTCCTTGCCTGCGGCGCCATCCTTTGCTCCCTGGTTCCTTTTTTGACATCTTTTTATATAGAACTGATTAATATCCTGAACCAATATGGAGTTTTTGTGGTGCATTTGCGGAGTTTTTACAGCGTAATCCTGCTTTTTGCAGCGGCGCTTTGGGCCGTGTGTTCCATGCAGGCTTACCAGAAAAGGTGGAGCCTGCGGTGGTGGAAGCGGGCAGCATACCCCGCGCTGGTATTTGGCAGCTCTTGCCTGTCCGTCCAAGTGCCTTTGGAGGGTTCTTATGGCAGCCTGCTTGGGGCAGGGCAAAGCGCCCTGATTAGCGGTTTCCTGGATTTTGGCTCTATCCCGCTGGTAGAACAGTTTAGCAGTATGGCAGGGCAGGTGTGGGAAGGGGTTCTCTATGGCATCCTGAACCAGGATGCAGCAGGCGCTGTTTTCAGCCCTTACGGGGAGTATTTGCGGCCGCTGCTTGCCGTCTTGTTTTTTTATCTGGTAAAATATGCATGGGAGGAAAATGCGGCATTGTTTGCCGCCCTTCTGGTTCCGTTTGGGGTGTATTGGGACCACTATGGGCTGGGGATGCTGGTATGCCTTGCAGCGGCGGCATATACGAAAAAAAGCTCCTACCGGAGGGCTGCGGCAGTATGGCTTGCAGTTAGCTGGTGCGCCTTGTACCGGCTGGATATCGGCATGGCCTTTGGCATGGCATGTGGGGTTTCCTTCACGCTCTATGCTGCTGCATACCGGAAATGGGCTATGGCAAAACCCTTAGCCCTTACCTTGGCGGGCTGGTCGGCTGCTTGTGCTGCTTTGTGGTCTGGGCTTTGCCTGGCAAAGGGGATAGATCCTGCAGGCAGGTTCCGGGAATTCCTTGCGATTGCCCTGCCCGGGCAGAATGGGGGCTATGCAGGCGTTGGGGCAGTGGGGCAGGAAGTGTTTGCCTGGGTATACATATTCGTCCCCTTTGCAGCAGGGATATGCCTGATGTTTACTGTGTTTTCCAGAAAACTCCGGGAACAGGCAGGTGCGGAACGGTGGCTCCTGCTCCTGCTTTTGGGGACGGCATACTTTGGGAATTTTTCAAGGGGGCTGGAAAGCCATCCACTGGCGGAAGGGCTTGGCGGAGGTTCCTATGGGGCGGAAGGCTGGTCGGCTTTTGTGTTCCTTGCCATGTTTTTTAGCTGCCTGAGGAATAACCGGAAGCTTTTCCTCCCTGCATTTATGGGGCTTATTTTATGCAGCCATGTACTGGCCCAAGGGGAAATATTCCAGGCAGAAACCATTGCGGACAGCGCAGCCATTTCGGCAGGGGAATTTACGGACGCATGGAAAATCCCGGAAACAGGGGCAACGGCTTACTGGGAAAAAATGCGGGAAAAAGGGGAGCCTGCCCAGCGGGTTTCATGGGAACCAGAATTGCAGGAATTGGCGGCTCCTTACCAGCAGGCAATGGATATGCTGCTAAAAGAGGGGGAAACCTTTGCAGATTTTACCAACCAACCGTTTCTGTATCCAATGCTTGGGAGAAAGAACCCTGCATATGCGGCCCAGTCGCCAATGCAGCTTTCCGGGGAATACGCCCAGGAGCAGTTTATCAGGGAAGTGGAAGGAGTTCCGCTGGTGCTGATGCCTGTTTCGGGGGGCTGCCATCTGGAGGGGCTTACCAATGAATTCTGTTATTATAAGGCGGCGGAATATATTTACCAGAATTATGTCCCTCTGTGCAGGTATAAAGATTCTTTTGCCATATGGTGTCTGTCTGGCCGGTATGGCGAGATGGAAGGCAAGGCCAAGGAATTGCAGTACCCATTTGAACTGGCGGGCTATGGCTATGACGGGCCAAATGCCCTTGGCGGGGAAGCTTCAGAAGTTTCCTATCAGGGCTTTTCCCATAACTGTTCGGTTGGCTGCCTGCCGGAGCTGTGGGCCAGCGCGGACCGGGAAAAAGCAATGGAAAACCCTGTGGCAGCCCAATTGGAGGAAACCGGGGTGGCCTATACGTTCAGCCGGGATGGGTTCCGGCCGGGCAAGGATGGGAATTACCTGCTGTTAGAAGCAAGATATGATGGCGGAGGGCTGGAAACGGAAACAGGGTGCGGCGAAGCGGAACTGAAGCTGGGCGTACTGGAGAAAGGGAAGTTTGCAGAAAAATATAAATACACGTTCACCCTTAAGGAAGGGCAGCACAGCTACCTGTTCCGCGTCAGCAGCGATTATTACTGGTACTCTGAAAAGATCAACGCTGCATCCTTTGCGGCAGAAGGGAATGCCCAAGCCATCAGGATGTGCATTTTAGATGGGGATTAAAGGGTATAAAAATATTTTAAATGGAGGAGAAATTTTAATGAAATTATCAATTTCGAATATTGGATGGGAAAATGAAAACGATGCTTATGTATATGGCCTTATGGAAAAATATGGATGTTCTGGTTTGGAGATAGCTCCCACAAGAATTTTCCCAGAAAATCCCTATAGTAAAATTTCTGAAGCAGCAGAATGGAGCAGGCTGCTGAAAAAAGAACATGGCTTTTCCATATCTTCCATGCAGTCCATTTGGTTTGGGCGCCAGGAAAAACTTTTTGGCACTCAGAAGGAGAGGGATGCCCTTGCAGATTACACGAAACAAGCCATTGATTTTGCGGCTGCTATTGGGTGCGGGAACCTTGTGTTTGGGTGCCCGCGGAACCGGAATTGCCCAGAGGGGGCAGATTTGGCTGATGCAATTTTATTTTTCCGGGAAATTGGGGATTATGCAGCTTCAAAAGGCACAATGATTGGCATGGAGGCGAACCCGCCTATTTACAATACAAATTATATCAATGATACAGCTTCGGCATTGGCATTGGTCCGGGAGGTTGCTTCAAAAGGGTTCCTTCTGAATTTAGATGTGGGAACTATGATCCAAAATGGCGAGGATATGGCGTTGCTGTCTGGGCAGGTGGAATATATCAGCCATGTCCACATTAGTGAGCCGGGATTAAAGCCCATTGAAAAAAGAGAAATACACAGGGCATTAAAAGAAGTTTTGTTGTCAGGGGGGTATGATAAATTTATCTCAGTAGAAATGGGAAAAACAGGAGATATGGAGGTAATAGGGAGTACACTGGAATATGCGCAGGAGATTTTTGGTGAAAAGAATTAGGGTATCAAATGCATCAGATTGGAGGTTCCAATGGTATATCAAAAGCAGTCAGGGGTACCTGAATTTTCTTGTACGGAATTTCAGGGGAAAACAAAAGATTATGTCCTCCTAATCCCGATTATCAATGAAGGGGACAGGATTATCAAGGAGTTGAAACGCGCTTATCGGCACAAAATATATGAATCTGCAGACATTGTAATCTGTGACGGGGGTTCTACGGATGGGTGCACAGAGGAACAGAGGTTACGGAAATTAAGGGTCAATACCCTGTTGGTAAAGCAGGATGGAGGAAAACAGGGAGCACAGCTCCGCATGGGCTTTTTTTGGGCGTTCAAGCGGGGGTACAAAGGCATTATTACGATTGACGGGAACAATAAAGACAGCATTGAGGATGTGCCACATTTTATTGAAAAATTAAAAGAGGGCTATGGCCTTGTCCAAGGCTCCCGTTTTATCAAAGGGGGACGGGCTATCCATACGCCGTTTATCCGCCTGGTATCTGTGAAATTAATCCATGCGCCCATTATTTCACTTACAGCACGGAAGCATTTTACAGATACTACAAACGCTTACCGGGCATACTCTGTAAAATATTTAAAGGACAGCAGGGTGCAGCCTTTAAGGGATATTTTCATGACATATGAACTGCTGGCTTACCTTTCTGTCCGGGCTACCCAGCTAGGATACCGGGCTTGTGAAATCCCAGTGACAAGGGCGTACCCAAAGACTGGGAAAACCCCAACAAAAATCAGCTTTTTGAAAGGGAACAGCCAGCTAATGAAAATTTTACTGAAAAATATGCTGGGGGCGTACAAGCCCAAAAAGCGGGGTGAACTTATGCCATAGGCAGTTTGCCTTAATATCGCAAAAGAGGGAAAACATATGATAGACTCATTTCAAAAAAACAAAAAAGGAATCCTGCTAATGCTGGTTTCCTCCGTCTGCGTCTGCATCGGCCAGCTTCTATGGAAACTGTCGGCCGAAGAAGGGATCCTTGTGCTGCTGGCTGGGTTTGCCTTTTACGGGGTCGGGGCGATGGTTATGATACTTGCCTACCGCTTTGGGAAGCTGTCCGTCCTCCAGCCTATGCTCAGCTTAAATTATGTGCTGAGCATCCTTCTGGCCGCGCTGGTGCTGAAAGAGGAAATTACCCTCTTAAAATGCACAGGGGTGCTTATCATTATTGCAGGGGTAATCCTGATTGCAGGAGGTGACGGGGAATGATATTTTATATTGCAGTGCTTGTTGTGATGACGTTCCTTGGGGCGACGGCATCCCTGTTTTTGAAAAAGGCCTCCGGCTCCGAGGGGATTTTGGCGCTGATGCAGAATGTGAACTTTTATCTTGGGGGGATGCTTTATCTGCTGGCGGCAGTTTTGAATATTTATATTTTGAAGTTCCTGGAATACTCCGTGGTACTGCCGCTGACTTCCCTTACTTATATCTGGACAATGGCCCTGTCTTATTTTGTCCTGAAAGAAAAGATTACAGGAAGGAAAATGCTTGGGGTGGCGCTGATTTTGGCAGGCGCGGTGGTAGTATCCATGTAACAGGTTAAGGAAACGCACAAAGTAATTGAAATTTCATAGGAAGTATATTAGAATTAAGTACGGATAGCAACTAAAAAGGAAAACAGGAAAACTACAATTTCCCAAATACCTGAAAGATGAAACAATCGGAGGTAAAAACATGTACCCAATCGTAAAAAAGAAAAAGCTGGCAGACAAGATTTTTCTTATGGACGTAAAAGCCCCCCGGGTGGCAAAGTCCTGCCTGCCCGGGCAGTTTGTAATTGTGAAAATGGATGAGGAGGGGGAACGGATTCCCCTTACTGTCTGCGACTATGACAAAGAAGCAGGGACTATCACCATTGTATTCCAGACCGTAGGCGCATCCACCCAGCGGATGGAGTCCCTGGAGGAAGGGGACGCGTTCCAGGATTTCGTAGGCCCACTGGGATGCGCATCGGAGCTGACGGAAACGCCCATCGAAGAACTGAAACAGAAAAAAATCGTATTTATTGCCGGCGGCGTAGGGACCGCCCCTGTGTACCCGCAGGTAAAATGGCTCCATGGGCAGGGAGTAAGCTGCGACGTGATTATGGGCTCTAAGACAAAGGACTTGCTGATCCTGGAGGAAGAAATGAAGGAAGTGGCAGGGAACCTTTACGTGACTACCGACGACGGCAGCTACGGGTTCCATGGGATGGGCACCAACCAGTTAGAGGAGCTTGTAAACAACGGGAATACATATGATTTGTGCATTGCAATTGGCCCTATGGTTATGATGAAATTCGTCTGCCTCCTTACGAAAAAATTAAATATCCCAACCATTGTTTCCTTAAACCCCATTATGGTGGACGGGACCGGGATGTGCGGCGCATGCCGGGTAACGGTAGGGGACAAGGTGAAATTTGCCTGCGTGGACGGCCCGGAATTTGACGGCCATCTGGTAGACTTTGACCAGGCCATGAAACGCCAGCAGATGTATAAAACAGAAGAAGGAAGAAGCATGTTAAAGCTAACCGAGGGTGATACCCACCACGGCGGATGCGGACAGTGCGGAGGTGACAAATAATGGATGTAATGAAAAAAGTCCCGGTAAGGGAACAGGAGCCACAGGTACGCGCCAAGAATTTTGAGGAAGTATGCCTTGGCTATAACAAGGAAGAAGCCATGGAGGAAGCAGGGCGGTGCTTAAACTGCAAGAACGCCCAGTGCGTCAAGGGCTGCCCGGTAGCCATAGACATCCCAGGGTTTGTCTGCCAGATAAAAGAAGGGAAATTCGAAGATGCTTACCAGACCTTAAGTAAGTCCAGCGCCCTCCCGGCAGTCTGCGGCCGCGTCTGCCCACAGGAAAGCCAGTGCGAAGGGAAATGCATCCGCGGCATCAAGGGCGAGCCTGTTTCCATTGGCAAGCTGGAACGGTTTGCCGCAGACTGGGCAAGGGAACACCAGATTAAGCCCCAGCCGGCAGCGGAAAAAAATGGCCACAAGGTGGCGGTTATCGGTTCCGGCCCTGCAGGCCTTACCTGCGCCGGGGATTTGGCAAAAATGGGCTATGACGTGACAATTTTTGAAGCCCTCCATGAACCGGGCGGCGTATTGATTTACGGCATCCCGGAATTCCGTCTGCCAAAGAGCGGGGTAGTGGCAAAGGAAATTGAAAATGTAAAATCCCTTGGGGTAAAAATTGAAACAAATGTGGTAATCGGGAAGGCAGGGACCATTGACGGGCTGATGGAGGAGGAAGGCTTTGAAGCGGTATTTATCGGCTCCGGGGCGGGGCTCCCAAGGTTTATGGGGATTCCCGGCGAACAGGCCAACGGGGTATTTTCCGCGAATGAATTCCTCACAAGGAATAACCTGATGAAGGCATTCCAGGAAGAATATGACACCCCAATCATGCGTGGGAAAAAGGTTGCGGTAGTAGGCGGCGGGAACGTGGCTATGGACGCCGCAAGGACAGCCCTCCGGCTTGGGGCTGAGGTCCATGTAGTATACAGAAGGAGCGAAGCGGAGCTTCCGGCCCGTGTGGAGGAAGTGCACCATGCCAAGGAGGAAGGCATTATTTTCGACTTGCTTACAAACCCAACGGAAATTTTAGTGGATGAAAACGGCTGGGTCAAAGGCATGACATGCATCCGCATGGAGCTGGGCGAGCCAGATGAATCGGGCAGGCGCAGCCCTGTGGAAGTCCCGGGCTCTGAATTTGACTTAGAGCTGGATACCGTCATCATGTCCCTGGGGACTTCCCCGAACCCGCTGATTTCTTCCACCACCAAAGGGCTGGAGGTTAACCGCAGGAAATGCATTGTGGCAGAGGAAGAAAACGGCGCAACCAGCAAACCAGGCGTATTTGCAGGGGGCGACGCAGTGACAGGAGCGGCAACGGTGATCCTTGCCATGGGCGCAGGGAAAGCGGCTGCAAAAGGGATTGACGAATACCTGTCCGGTAAGTAAATCGTAGTTTAGGAGGAAATTTCAGATGAAAGACGTAACAATTTCAGATAATATTGTGTATATCGGGGCAGATGACAGGGATTTGGACCTGTTTGAAAGCCAATATGTGATCCCAAACGGGGTAAGCTATAATTCCTATGTGATTTTGGATGAAAAAGTAACCGTTATGGATACCGTAGACGCAAGGCGGAGGGAAGAATGGCTGGAAAATCTGGAACAGGCGCTGGCAGGCCGCACGGTGGATTACCTTGTGGTTTCCCATATGGAACCGGACCATGCAGCGAATATACAAGTGCTTGCAGAAAAATACCCCAACATGCAGTTAGTGGGCAATGCCAAGACCTTCCCCATGCTCCAGCAGTTTTTTGACATGGATTTAACAGGCCGTACCCTTGTGGTAAAAGAAGGGGATACCCTGAACTTAGGGAGCCATGAGCTGACATTCGTAATGGCGCCTATGGTGCACTGGCCGGAGGTTATGGTTTCCTATGAGAAATCAGAAAAAATCCTCTTTTCCGCAGACGGCTTTGGGAAATTCGGTGCGCTGGACGCAGAGGAAGACTGGGCATGCGAAGCAAGGCGGTATTATTTCAACATTGTAGGGAAATACGGCGCACAGGTGCAGGCGCTGCTGAAAAAAGCGGCCGGCCTTGACATTGCCATGATTTGCCCCCTGCACGGCCCTATCTTAAAAGAAAATTTAGGCTATTACCTTGGGAAATATGAAACCTGGAGCAGCTACCAGCCAGAGGACGAGGGCGTTTTGGTAGCCTATGCATCCATCCATGGGAATACAAAAAAAGCGGCTGTTAGGATGAAGGAAATTCTGGAAGCAAAGGGCGCGAAGAAAGTGGCAATTGCCGACCTGTCCCGGGACGATATGGCAGAAGCCATTGAGGACGCTTTCCGTTATGATAAGATGGTGCTTGCGGCAGCCACATACGATGGCGGCATGTTCCCATGCATGGAAGATTTCCTCCATCATTTAAAGAGCAAAAATTTCCAGAAGCGCACCGTAGCCTTAATGGAAAACGGCTCATGGGCGCCAATGGCAGCAAAAACGATGAAGGGCGTTTTGGAGCAGATGAAAGAAATTACAATCTGTGACAAAATAGTTTCCATCAAATCAACCATGAAAGAAGCAACTATCCCAGAAATGGAAGCGCTTGCAGAGGAGCTGCTGGCGAAATAGGAGAACAGAATGAATTTGTTTGATATTGTAGGGCCGGTCATGGTAGGCCCTTCCAGTTCCCATACGGCAGGGGCAGTGCGGATTGGCCGGATTGGATGGCGGCTTTTGAATGAGCCGGTGGCAAAAGCAGAAATTTACCTCCATGGGTCCTTTTTGGCAACGGGAAAGGGCCATGGGACAGACCGTGCGCTGGTGGCGGGGCTTTTAGGCCTTACAGCTGACGACGGGCGGATTCCAGACAGCTTTGCGCTGGCTAAGGAACGGGGCATGGAATATTCCTTTGCAGGGATTGAGCTCCGGGACGCCCATCCCAATTCCGTGCTGATGAAGCTGACGGGGGCAAAAGGCAGGCGGCTGGAAGTCATTGCGGCGTCGCTGGGGGGCGGGCGTATCAGGGTATGCGAGATTGACGGCTTAGAGGCCAATTTCTGCGGGGATTACCCCACCCTGATTGTCCGCAACCAGGACCAGCCGGGGCATGTAGCAGAAGTCACTTCCATGCTGTCCCATAAATCAGTAAACATAGCAACGATGCAGCTTTACCGGGACAAGCGTGGCGGGAGCGCCGTCCTTGTGGTGGAATGCGACAAGGAAGTCCCGAAGGAGGGCATCCGGTGGCTGGAAAAGCTGGAGGGAATCTATAAAGTGACTTATTTAAGCTTGGAGGAAAAACAATGAGTTTTCAGTCATTAAAAGATATTGCCACATCTGCTGCAGGGCAGGACAAACCTTTTTTCCGCATTATCTTAGAGGATGATATGTCGGAGCGCATGGTAACGGAGGAAGAATCCTTTGCAGCCATGAAAAACATGTACAGCACCATGCGCGCGGCAGATGAATCTTATGATGGGAATATGAAATCAGCCAGCGGCCTGGTAGGGAATGACGGGCAGAAAATGGAGGACGCCTTAAAGTCCGGGAAAGCTGTTTCCGGCAGCTTTATGGGGGAAGTCATGGTACGCGCCCTGAAAATGGGGGAGTCCAACGCCTGCATGAAGCGGATTGTGGCAGCCCCCACCGCAGGGTCCTGCGGCGTTATGCCAGCCGTATTCCTTACGTACCAGAAGCATTTTGGCGTTTCCGACGAGAAAATGACAGAAGCCATGTTTACAGCCGCAGGCATTGGGACAGTCATTGCGGAACGTGCTTTTATTGCAGGGGCTACCGGCGGATGCCAGGCGGAAATCGGCAGCGCCAGCGCAATGGCGGCAGGCGGCCTTGCTTACTTAATGGGGGGCGGGGCGGAGGAAATCACCCATGCCAGCGCCATTGCCTTAAAAAGCCTGTTGGGCCTGGTCTGCGACCCTGTGGCGGGCTTGGTGGAAGTGCCCTGCGTCAAGCGGAACGTAATTGGGGCGGTCAATGCCGTTACCAGCGCAGACATGGCAATGGCAGGGATTACCAGCCGCATCCCCCCGGATGAGGTCATTGACGCTATGCGCACGGTGGGGATGGCCCTGCCCTGCTCCCTGCGGGAAACCGGGGAAGGCGGTCTGGCAGCTACGGCTACAGGGGTAGAAATCAGCAAGAAGCTGATTTCCAGCTTTTAGCACGTATTGAAACATCCATTCCCGCAGGCCATCCGCCAAAAGCTGTGTTTGTACATGCATTTGGCGGATGTTCCGCCGGGAACTGCCCAGCTCAAATCGTGCGCCCATCCCAAACCTTTCATTCACTGTAAGTGTTTTATAGAGTTGCCTTGTGTTATGATAAAGAAAAAACGAGGAGGCAATGAGATGAAACCTATTCTTGAAATTGAATCCCTGAAAAAATATTATGGCAAATCCAAAAATAAAACAAAAGCATTGGATGGAATTACCTTTCAGGTAATGCCCGGGGAGTTTTTGGGCATTATGGGGAGCAGTGGGTCAGGAAAATCCACGCTGCTAAACTGCATTGCAGCCGTGATACAGCCCAGCGGCGGCACAATTTCCATGAACGGCAGGCAGATACAGTCCCTTAAGGGAGCGGAATTGGCCGGTTACCGGGGAAAGGAAATCGGATACCTGTTCCAGAATTTTGAACTTTTGGATAACCTGACTGGGCGGGAAAATATCCTCCTTCCCCTGTCCCTCCATGGCATTGCAGAGCAGGAAAGCAGGAAACGGCTGGAACAGCTGGCTTCTTATCTGGAGGTGCAGGAGGTTTTGGGGAAATTCCCTGCCCAGATGTCGGGAGGGCAGAAGCAGCGGGTTGCGGCTGCAAGGGCGCTGATTTTAAACCCGGGCATTATCCTTGCAGATGAGCCAACCGGGGCTTTGGACTCTAAAAATGCAAAGGCATTGATGGAAAAGCTTTTGGGGCTGAACCAGAATACAGACGCTACCATCCTGATGGTGACGCATGATTCCAATGCAGCCAGTTACTGCAGGCGCATCCTGTTTATTCAGGATGGCATAATCTTCCATGAGCTCCGGAGGGAGGTCCCTTTTGAGTCCCAGCAGGAATTTTATGGGCGTATCTTAAAGGTAATGGCGCAGTTAGGGGGTGGCAGTGCAAATGTTCTTTAAATTGGTTTCCCAAAACAGCAAAAGGAGCCGGAAAGAAAACGGCCTGTTTTTCAGTTCCTTATTGATTTCCATCCTGGCATTTTATTTGGTCCTTTCCCTGTCCCAGCAGGACGTTATGGTGTTCCTGTCCAAGATGGAAAGCGATGCGGTAAATAAGCTGCTGGCATTGATACCTGCTTTTTACGCCATGGCGCTTATTATTTTGTTTTTCCTGATTTACTATGCCAGCAAGTTCCAGTTGGAACGGCGCAGGCACGAGTTTGGCGTTTACCTGATGCTGGGGATGCGCCGCACAAGGCTGTTTGCCATGCTGCTGGCAGAGGATTTCCGGGGCAGCGTAATTTCCTTGCTTCTTGGGCTGCCGGCGGCGGCGCTGCTGGCGGAGCTGGTAAGCCTGGTTACAGCCCGGCTGGTAGGCCTTGGGATTGTGGGGCACCGGCTGTCATTTTCACTGGATGCCGCCCTGTGGACGGCAATTGGGTTCCTTTTGGTAAAACTTGCAGCGTTCCTTATCCTTAGCGGGAAGATCAGCAGGCAGGAAATTGGTTCCCTCCTTACCGAAACCCCGGAAGGGGCAAGAAAACAGATGCACCCGGCGGCATATGGGGGCGCGGTTTTGGTTGGCGCAGCCTGCCTTGCCGCAGCTTACGCCATGGCAATCCGCGGGGATGCATGGGACGGCATAAAAAGAATGGGACTGGCCCTGATCCTTGGGGTTTTTGGGACCTTCCTGTTTTTCTGGGGCCTGCGGCTTCCCCTTGGCCTTGCCGCAAGGCTTGGGAACAGTAACCGGAGGCTCCATGTATTTAATTTCCGCCAGATACAGGAAAACGTGATCCGCCGCTCCGGCGCCCTTGCGTCCTGTTCCCTGCTGATGTTAGCTGCCCTGTGCTGCTTTGGGGCAGGGGTGTCAATTTCCAGGCACTATGGGGACAGCGGGCAGCATGTGCTGGATTATACCTTTCATGGGACAGAGGATGAAGGGCCCGCCGGGCAGCCGCTTGGGGAACGTGAAGATGCGGGAGCGAAAGGGCAGGGATCTGGGGAAAATGACAAGACGGCAGCCATCCGGCAGACGCTGGCAGAACACGGGCTGGAAGGATATTTTTCCAATTTATTTGAGATGAAAATAGGGCATATCGGCACGTCGGAGGATACGGGAAATGCGTTCCAAATGGAATCTGCCATGTCTGCCCTGCGGGAGATGGAACCTTCCAGGGCCCGGGATATGCTTTTGAATAACCTTTCCTACACCACCTATCCATATGTGGTTTCCCTGGGCAGCTATAACCAGCTTTTGGAGGCCGCAGGCTTGGAAAAGCTGGAATTAGGGGCAGGGGAAGCCGCCGTTTACATGGACCGGGAGTACGCTTCGGTTGGCGGGGCGGAAGAACTTTTGGGCCGTGTCCTAGAGGCAAGGCCCAAAGCCCTGCTGGGCGGGGAAGAACTGTACCTGACAGGGCCGGTGCAGACGGTCAATTTGGTTACAGACCGTTCCATTACCCTGAATTTTGCGCTGATTCTCCCAGAGGAATTGTTCGGTTCCTGCACACAGGGAGAATATGGGAGCTACCTGAATGGGGTGCTGGACAAAAGCACAGTGGAACATGCCAGCCTTATGGCTCTGTTCTCAGACATGAACCAAAAGCTGGACAGCACAGGCCTGCCCTATGAAAGCTACCTGCAGAATATGGGACGGCAATTGTTTTATATGGTAGCTTCCAGCTATATTACAATTTATCTGGCAATTATTTTCCTGATTGTAGCGAATACCATTATCGGCGTGCAGTTTTTAATCAGCCAGCAGAAATCAGGCCGCCGCTACCGGGCATTGATCCATCTGGGGGCTGCGTATGCAGGCCTGCGCAAGTCTGCCAGGGCACAGATAAATTGGTATTTTGGGATTCCTGCCGGGATGGCAGCCTTTGGCAGCCTGTTTGGGGTGCGGGCGCTGTTTACGGGAATCCTGCCTTCCGGCGCAAAAACGGATTTGCCTGGGATGATGGCTGTTTCTGCCGCCATGGTTTTGGCGCTGTGCGTGGCAGAGTTCTGTTATATTACAGCAGTAAAACGATCCAGCGACCGTTACCTTCTGGCATTGATGGTACCGGAGCGGGAAGAATAGGAGAAGGGGAGAGCCCATGAAACGGATTGCAGTAGTGGAAGATGAAATTTTTATGCGGGAAGAATTATTGGACCTGTTGCATAAGGCTGGCTATCAGGCGGATGGGATCAGCGATTTTGAGGATGTGGCAGGGCAGGTGCTGGGGCTTTCCCCTGATTTGGCCCTGCTGGACTTAAACCTGCCGGGAGCCAGCGGGTTTCAGGTTTGCCGGGAATTAAAGCAAAAAAGCGCAGTCCCGGTCCTTGTCCTTACCTCCCGGGACCAGTTACGGGACGAACTCCATGCATTGGACTTGGGGGCGGATGAATACCTGACAAAGCCATGCAGGAAGGAGCGGCTGTTAGCCCGTGTGGCAAACGTGCTGAAACGGTATGAAGGGCGGCAGAATTTGATGGAAGGGCCGGGGTTCCTGCTGGACCGGCAGACCTATACGCTGTATATCCATGGCAATTCCGCCATTCTCCCAAAAAACCAGGGGAAAATCCTGGAGGTATTTTTAACCCATGGGGAGGAGGCCGTCCCCAAGGAAGAACTGTACATGGCGATTTGGGGCACTATGGAATATATTGATGAAAATGCCCTCCAAGTCAACCTGACAAGGCTGAAAAAAACAATGGCGAACCTTAACATGCGCCTGCAGGTTGTCCCGGTCCGCGGGGTGGGTTACCGGCTGGTCCCGGAACCAGGGCAGGGCTAAGGGATATCTGCGTGGCAAAGGGCTGTTTCAATGAAAGGGATGGATTATTTTTATGGAATACGGCATAAAGAATTTTGTGAAGCATACCATGCAGTATGCCCCATGGCTCCTGCTCCTGTTTGGGGTGGATGCATTTGGGGCATTACTCCTGTGGCTGGCCGACGTGCAGGCCTTTTATGCGCTGCTGGCGGCAGCCCTGCTTGCTACGGCCCTCCTGTTCCTGATGGTGTGCCTTGGGCTGTCCCGTCTGGAAGGGAAGCGGGAACAGGCTTTTTTGGAATTCCTTTCTGACCCGGATGAATACCACGAAGAAGCCTTGCTGAAAACCCTTGGCATGGCGCAGCGGGAATATATTTCCCTCCTGGGCAGGAAGCTGCGGGACAATCAGGCTGCGTATGCAAGGCTGCAGGTGCAGCTAAGCGACTATGAGGAATATGTGGAATCCTGGGCCCATGAAACAAAAACGCCCCTTTCTTTATTGACGCTGCTCCTTGACAACCGCAGGGAGGAGCTGCCCCAGGCCGTGGCCTTTAAGCTGGATTATGCCCGGAACCGCATACAGGAATCCATAGGGCAGATGCTGTTTTACGCGCGGCTAAAGGGTACGCGGAAGGATTACCTGTTTGAGCCAGTCCATCTCTGCCTGTGCATGGAGGAGGTACTGGAGGATTATAAGCCCCTGCTGGAAGAAAAGCGGTTCCAGGTCCATCTCCATGGGCTGGAAGGCACCGTGTATTCTGACCGGAGGGGCCTTTCCTTTCTGTTTGGGCAAATCGTCAGCAATTCCATAAAATATTGCGGGAAGGATCCGGAGCTTTGGGCAGAATCCTTCCAAAAAGAAGGCCGGACAGTCGTAAGCATACGGGATAACGGCATTGGGGCGGCAGGCTGCGACCTGCCCTATATTTTTGAAAAAGGCTTTACTGGAAGCTCCGGGGAAGGGCGGAAAAAGGCCACCGGGATGGGGCTGTACCTTGCAAAAGGAATTGCAAAGGAATTAAACATAACTTTGGATGCAGATTCTAAGAAGGGGCAGGGGTTTGAAATGCAGGTTTCATTCCCTGTGGTAAATTTAAAGGATGGCGGGAAAAATTTTTGAAAAAATTGAAGATACTTCCCCTATCCCTTCGTTATAGTAAATGACAGACAGTGGAGAAAGGGAAGGAGGCGGATAAAATCGATAAAGAAGCATATTTCGGTTATCTGTTGGATACATATGGAAGATTGGTATATTCCATATGCTTTAAAATGACAGGCAACCAGTTTGACGCAGAAGATTTAGCACAGGAAACTTTTTTATCTGTTTACAAGAATCTTGCCACTTTCCAAAAGGATTATGAAAAGGCATGGATTTGCAAGATTGCAACGAACAAAGGGCTGGATTTCCTGAAAAGCGCCAAGCGGCGCACCGAGCCGAAGGAGGACGCGTACTTTGCGGACCTAAAGGATGAAAAGGGAAGCCCGGAAGAAGCATACATCAGGCAGGAATCCAAAGAATATGTCTACACTGTCTGCCAAAGCCTGAAAAGCCCTTATAAAGAAGTTGCCACAGAGCACTTTTTCCAGGAGAAAACGGCGAAAGAAATTGCTGAAGAAACCAACAAGGGGATCAAGACAGTCCAGACCCAGATTTACCGGGCAAAGGCAATGATCCGGAAAATAATGGAAGGGAGGGCGGCCGGATGATAAAGATTAGAGAAAAAAAAGAACAGGCGGAAGGGAACATCCAAATGGAAGCACAGAAACCTGCGCATATCAGCAGGGACTTATTCTGCGACTGGCAGGAAGGGAAGTTGGGAACGCCGGAAGAAACAGATTTTTTTACCCATATCGGCGCCTGCACTTTCTGCGCAGGGCAGTTTGCCAACTGGATGGAAGAAGGGTTCCTGGATGAGGAAGGGCTTGCTTTAGGGCAGGCTCCCAACGGTAGTTTGGGGAAGGGGACGCCATTGATGGAACCGCCCAAGTACCTAAAGGAAGAAATCATAAGCAGGACCCGGCAACTGGACGTCCAGGCCGCCGTAAAGATAAAGGAAACCTCCAAGCAGGTGCAGCTTATGGTCTACAGCCTCAAGGTAGGGCTGGCGGTGGCGGCTTCTGTTTTCCTGCTGACAGTCACGGCTGACATCCAGAACATGGGATTTGGGCAGCCACAGCAGCCGCAGGCCCCCCCTGGGAACCAGCAGGCAGTACAGGAGGAGCAAAAGGGGCAGGGGGCGGAAGGGAACCTTATCAGCAGGCTGCGTCAGGGGAGCAAAGATATTACAGGGCTCTTAAATGAATTCAGCAACGGCCTGTTCCGCATAGAGATGGACAGTTCTGAAAATTAAAAAACAGGAGGTAACAAGATGACAAAAAAGAAAAATGGATTTTTAACCTTATGCTTTTCCTTTGTGCCAGGGGCAGGGGAAATGTATATGGGGTTTATGAAGCAGGGGGTCAGCATTATGTCGGTGTTCTGGATGCTGATTTTCCTGGCTGTGTTTTTAAACTTCGGGGCGGTGCTTTTTATCCTGCCGATTCTGTGGTGCTACAGTTTTTTCAACGTGCATAACTTACGGGGGCTGTCCGACGAGGAATTTTATGAGGTGGAAGATGATTACCTGTTCCATATGGGCAAAATGTTCCCTGAGGGGCAGTGGAACAAAAGGCAGAGCAACCTGCTGGCAGCGGCATTGATTTTAGCCGGGGCAGCCATGCTTTGGAACTATATCATGGACTACTTGCGGTGGCTGCTGCCAGGCCAGGTTTACTGGAACATTGTGGATTCTGTCCCAAGGGTAAGCGTCAGCCTGCTTTTGATTTTGGGCGGCATGTATTTAATCCGGGGTAAGAAGCGGGAACTGGAAGAAAAAGAAGAGCTGGAGGAGCTGGGGAAATGAGAGAGAAAAGAATTGGGAGCGTAACATGCGGAATACTGATGATAATGTTTGGAATCCTGTTTCTGGTGCATATGTTTTACCCGCCCCTGTCCCTGAGGACGATTATGAAGCTGTGGCCCCTTGTCTTAATCGCCCTGGGCAGCGAGATGGTTGCCGCTAACCGGAACCGGGAAGAAGGCAGGGAAGAAATCCTGAAATACGACAAAGGCGCAGTGTTCCTTGTGTTTTTGCTGACTTGCTTTGCAGCAGGGATGGGACTGTTAGAGTACTGTATGAATTTCTATGCCCAGTATGGGGTAGTGTACTATTAAGATTAGGTTATCAAAAGGGGGCGCTGGGCAGCCAGCCGCCCCCTTCCCGGATGGAATATCCTGCGGCAGATCCTGGAACTAAGCGTCTTGCCCCCTTTATCTGGGAATTCTGACAAAATTCATTGTAGAAATCCACTAAAATCAGTAATGGCAAACTGTATATAATCTACAAAATAACAACAAAATTGCAAAACGATATTGCATTTTTGTGGAAATAGGTTTATACTTGCTTCATCAGTTGAAAACGTTACCGGGAAAGATACCGGAACTGTTACCGGAACAGTTTCCAGGCAGAGCCAAAGGGACGTTTTCGAAAGGTAAAATTTTATGTGAAATAGGAGGATGCAACATGAAAAAGAAATTCGTATCATTGATGTTAGCGGCAGCAATGGTGGCAGCAATGGCGGCAGGATGCGGCACGGACAATGGCGGCAGCAATGCGGCAGACAAAGGGGACCAGGCAGAGGATGCAAACACTGGCGAGGAAGAAGGCGCAGATGACAGCAAGGATGGAAGCGCTGATGGGAACCAGGCTGCCAGCGGGGAAGGTTCCGTTTACTACCTGAACTTCAAGCCGGAGCAGGCAGACGACTGGAAAGCATTGGCTGAAACTTATACCGAACAGACCGGCGTGCCTGTAGTGGTAGAAACAGCAGCTTCTGGTACATATGAATCCACCTTGAAATCTGAGATGGCAAAGGAAGAAGCACCCACGTTATTCCAGGTAAACGGCCCGGTTGGCCTTGCTTCCTGGAAAGATTACTGCTATGACTTAAAGGACAGCGCAGTTTACAAGAACTTAAAGAGCGATGATTTCGCCCTTATCGCTGATTCCGGCGAGGTGCAGGGCGTTGCATATGTAATTGAAACATATGGCCTGATTTACAATAAGAAACTCTTATCCGACTACTGCGCATTGGACGGGGCTAAGATTAAGGATGCTTCTGAAATCAACAGCTTTGCAAAATTAAAAGAGGTAGCAGACGACATCCAGGCGAAGAAAGATGACCTTGGGATTGTAGGCGCGTTTACTTCCGCAGGCATGGATTCTTCTTCTGACTGGAGGTTCAAGACACACCTGGCAAACCTTCCGATTTATTATGAATACCAGGCAGACGGCATTGATAGCACCGACGCCATCAAAGGGACTTATTTAGACAATTACAAAAATATGTGGGATTTGTACATCACAGACTCTACGGTTGAGCCTACCATGCTTTCCAGCTCCACCGGCGAAGATGCAGCAGCAGAATTTGCAATGGGCGAAGCAGTATTTTACCAGAACGGCACATGGGCTTACAATGACATCAAAGACAACGAAGTAGCAGACGAAGACCTTGGCATGATGCCGATTTACATTGGGGCAGAAGGGGAAGAAAACCAGGGGCTCTGCACTGGTTCTGAGAACTACTGGTGCGTAAATAAAAACGCTTCCCAGGAAGATATTGATGCGACACTGGCATTTTTGGAATGGGTAATCACTTCTGACGAAGGCCGTACATCCTTCCGTGACGACATGGGATTCGTAACCCCGTTCACAACCTTTACAGATGAATACCAGCTGGCAAACCCATTGGTAGCGGCTTCCCAGGAGGACATCGACGCAGGCCACAAGACCATTGCATGGTGCTTCACCACAATGCCTTCTGAAAACTGGAAGAACGGCGTAGGCAGCGCATTGCTTGAGTATGCACAGGGCACTGGCGAATGGGATGCAGTAAAAACAGCATTTGTTGACGGATGGGCAGCAGAGGTACAGGCAGTCAGTGAATAAATCGGTTCCAAAAGGATGGAACGCGGGGGTGGTTCGCCACCCCCATTTTAAAAATATGGGAGGTAATTTATGCAAAAATCACTAAAAAAATATTTTCCAATTTTTGCCCTTCCGACGTTAGTGGCATTTACAATTGGATTTATTATTCCGTTTTTTATGGGCATTTATTTGTCATTTTGTAAATTTACGACAGTAACCGATGCAAAATTCGTGGGCATCAGCAATTATTTTAAAATCTTCACGGACAAAACATTTGGGCATGCGCTCTGGTATACGGCCATATTTACCGTTGTGTCGGTACTGCTGATTAATGTGCTGGCATTTACCGTGGCAATGCTCCTGACAAAAGGAATCAAGGGAACCAACATTTTCAGGACGGTGTTCTTTATGCCGAACCTGATTGGCGGTATCGTTTTGGGATATATTTGGCAGTTACTTTTAAACGGCATTTTGGCCCATTTCCAGAAAACGCTGACTTACAATTCCGCATATGGGTTCTGGGGGCTGGTTATCCTGATGTGCTGGCAGCAGATTGGGTACATGATGATTATTTACATTTCCGGCATCCAGAATATCCCGGGTGAGCTGATTGAGGCAGCTAAGATTGACGGGGCGACTTCGGGGCAGATTTTAAAGAACGTGACAATCCCTATGGTCATGCCTTCCATCACCATCTGCACGTTCCTGACATTGACCAATGGCTTTAAGCTGTTCGACCAGAACTTAGCGCTGACAAATGGGGAGCCCTCCAACATGTCCGAGCTTTTAGCCCTGAATATTTTCAATACCTTCTATGGGCGGTCCGGGTTTGAAGGCGTTGGGCAGGCGAAGGCTGTGGTATTCTTTATCTTAGTGGCGCTGATTGCCGTAGGCCAGAATTATTTGACAAGGAGTAAGGAGGTACAGCAGTAATGGGTGTAAGAAAAGCAAAACACGGTTGGGTATATACAATATTCTTCGGCTTACTTTCTGTTGCATGGGTGTTTCCTATTATTCTTGTGCTGATTAATTCTTTTAAAAAGAAAGTATACATCAGCCGGAAGCCTTTTGAGCTTCCCACAGACAAAATGTTTGTAAAATGGGATAACTATATCAACGGCATGGAGAAAATCCATTTCTTTGACGCGTTTAAAAACTCATTGTTCATTACGGTATTTTCCGTGGCGGCAATTATTTTGTGCACTTCCATGTGCGCATGGTATATTTCCCGGGTAAAATCAAAGTTTTCTTCCGGGATGTACTACCTGTGCCTGTTTTCCATGATTGTGCCCTTCCAGATGGTAATGTTTACCTTATCAAAATTAGCAAATATGTTGCATTTATCCAGCCCAGTTGGTATTATATTAGTATATTTGGGATTTGGGGCCGGGCTTGCGGTATTTATGTTCTGCGGGTTTGTGCGGAGCATACCGCTGGAGATTGAGGAGGCGGCCATGATTGACGGGTGCACGCCAATCCAGACGTTTTTCCAGATTGTATTCCCGATCTTAAAGCCTACCTGCATTACCGTGGCGATCCTTCAGGCTATGTGGATTTGGAACGACTACCTGCTGCCGTATCTGGTATTGGACGTGAAGCGCTGGAAGACTATCCCCATCGCTATCCAGTATTTAAAGGGCGGGTACGGCTCTGTGGACATGGGCGCCATGATGGCAATGCTGGTGCTGGCAATTATCCCAATTATTGCATTTTATATGGCTTGCCAGAAGCATATCATTGAAGGCGTGGTGGCAGGCGCTGTAAAAGGTTAGATTTCAGGAACAGGGGAAATGATATGTTGACGATTAAAGATATTGCAAAGGAATCCGGTTATTCTGTGAGCACTGTGTCCCGGGTGCTTAACAACCGCAGGGATGTGAGCCCGGAGGCAAAGAAAAGGATTACGGAAATCGTAGCAGCACGTCATTTTGTGCCCAATAACAATGCCAAACATTTAAAGCAGAACAGCAGCAAGAATATCGCAGTACTGGTAAAGGGCACGTCCAACATGCTCTTTGCCAGTATTGTGGAGGCCATACAAAAGAGGGTAGAGGCCACGCGGTATACCGTGAGCATTAATTACCTTGATGAAGATGACAATGAAGTGGAAGAAGCTGTGGTTGTCTGCCGGGAGCACAAGCCCTTGGGGATGCTGTTCCTTGGGGGCAATCCTAGCTTTTTTGCACAGTCTTTCCAGAAAGTGAATGTCCCATGTGTCCTGGTGACGAACCAGGGGGCGGCGCTGGGGTTTGAGAACTTGTCCAGTGTGGCTACCGACGATGAAGCTGCGGCAGAGTATGCCATTGACTATCTGGTTGGGCAGGGGCATGAAAAGATTGGCATACTGGGGGGCGATTTTACGCTGTCCCACACCAGTAAACAGAGGTTTTTGGGGTGCAGGAAAAGCTTTGGGAAGCACCAGATTCCCTTTCAGGAGCGGAAGTATTATGAGAAATCCAACTTTTCGTATGAAAGCGCCTATCGTGCCATGGAACGCCTGCTGGAAAAAGCAGGGGACATTACGGCAGTCTTTGCCATGAGCGATGTGACGGCAATCGGGGCAATCCGTGCCATTATTGATAACGGCAGGCGGGTGCCGGAGGATATTTCCGTGATGGGCTTCGACGGGATCACCATGGCGGAATATTATAACCCGAAACTTACGACCATACAGCAGCAGTACCGTGTCCTTGCGGAGCGGAGCGTGGAAATATTATTGCAGAATATTGACTGGAACGTTGCGCCAATGCATGAAATCGTGCCATTCCATCTGGTGCAGGGGGAAAGTGTAAAGAGGATCTGCCCGCGGGCCAAATGAGTATGCTCTTGCGTATAAATAACGCCGTTGGCTGGAAACTGAGGGAACAGCCAGCATGCAGAAGGTAAGCAGCAAGCAAATGCGCTTGGCTGTGCTGGAGAACACACGGCTAAGCACAGCGAAAAAATAAAGTAAGATGCACCCTTTAGCCGGGAATTGGCAGCCATCAGCCAGTTCCCGGCTAAAGGGTGCTCTATAGGAGGTAACAATTATGCGCAGCAGCGGAGTTTTAATGCATATTTCTTCCCTGCCTTCCCCTTACGGGATTGGGACCATGGGGAAAGAGGCACGGAAATTTGTAGATTTTCTGGTAAAGGCAAAACAGAGTTATTGGCAGGTGCTGCCAATCTGCCCTACCAGCTATGGGGATTCCCCCTACCAGTCCTTTTCCAGCTTTGCGGGGAACCCGTATTTTATTGATTTGGAGAAGCTTTGCAGTGAAAGGCTCCTGACAAAGAAGGAGTGCCAGGCCTGCCACTGGGGGAAAAACCCTGCGGAGGTGGATTACGGGGTTCTTTACCAGAACCGTTATCCCCTGTTACATAAAGCATTTGCAAGGTTCCAGAAAAAAATCCCGGAAAGCTACTGGGAGTTTTGCAGGGAACAGGAAGATTGGTTGGAGGACTACGCCCTGTTTATGGCTTTGAAGGATACCCATGAAGGGAAAGCATGGATGGAATGGGAGCAGGAATTAAAGGAGCGCAGGCCTGATGCGATGGCAAGGGTAAAAGAGGATTTGGCGGAAGAAATCAGCTTTTGGAAAATGCTCCAGTACCTCTTTTACCAGCAGTGGGAGGAACTGAAATCTTATGCCAATGGGCATGGGATCCGCATCATCGGGGATGTGCCCATTTATGTGGCTATGGACAGTGCGGATGTGTGGGCAGCCCCCTCCCAGTTTTATCTGGACGGGAACCTGGCGCCCATTGACGTGGCCGGGTGCCCGCCGGACGCCTTTTCTGACGATGGGCAGCTCTGGGGGAACCCACTGTTCCGCTGGGACGTGATGGAGCAGGACAATTACCGCTGGTGGACAAAGCGGCTTTCGAAAATGTCAAAGCTTTTTGACGTTGTGCGGATTGACCATTTCCGTGGCTTTGAGTCCTATTATGCAATTCCTTATGGGGACAAAACGGCCAAAAACGGGGAATGGCGCAAAGGCCCCGGCATTGGCTTGTTCCGCGCCATTGAAAAAGAGCTGGGCAGGCTGAATATTATTGCGGAGGATTTGGGGTTCCTTACGGAAGCCGTCCATGAAATGCTGGCAGAATCCGGCTACCCGGGCATGAAGGTGCTCCAGTTTGCCTTTGATACAAGGGAGGACGGGGATTACCTGCCCCATAATTACAATACCAATTCCGTGGCCTATGCAGGGACCCATGACAATGACACCATCCTTGGCTGGGTAAAGCATGCCCCAAAGCCATGCCTTGCTTTTGCAAAGGAATACCTGAACCTGCGCCCGGACGAGGGCTACAACTGGGGCGTGATGCGGGCAGCCTGGTCCAGCGTCAGCGATACGGCTGTTGTGACAATGCAGGATTTGCTTGGGCTTGGCAGCAAAGGCCGGATGAATACACCTTCCACCCTGGGCTGCAACTGGATGTGGCGCATGGAGCCGGGAGCTATTGACAGCAAATTAATCCGGCGTATCAGCAAGCAGATGGAACTATATGGAAGGGCGCCCAAGGAAAGCGCTACGGCATAAAATATGGAAAATAAAAACAGGGCTAATATGTATTATTTTATTGTAAACGGCGCATCTCGGGCTGGGAAAGGCAGGAAAGCTTGGCGCAGGCTGGAAACGGAACTGAAGCGGCAGGGCGTCCCTTACCGGGCATGGCTTACGAAATACCAAGGCCATGCAGGGGAACTGGCAAAAAAGCTGACCGCAAGGCACAAGGGGGAGGTAATTTCCCTTGTGGTAGTGGGCGGCGATGGGACGGCCAATGAGGCCGTGAATGGAATCCGGGATTTTAACATGGTGCGGTTTGGCTATATCCCCATCGGTTCCGGCAATGATTTGGGCAGGGGGCTTGGCCTCCCGGGCGACCCGCTGGCTGCCCTAAAGCTGATTCTTACGTCCAAGGAACTCTATGCCATGGATGTAGGGAAAGTGTCTTGGGGGCGGAAGCTGGAAAAGAGCGCCTATTTTAACATTAGCTCCGGCATTGGGATGGATGCTATGGTATGCAGGCGCGTCAATGCCGCAGGGATGAAGGTGTTTTTAAATAAGCTGCATTTGGGCAGGCTGTCCTATTTTGCCCAGACCTTGCTGACCTTGGCAGAACTGCCAGAGGTCCGGGCAAGGGTCCAGTTTGGGGATGGGGAAAAGGAACGGGTGCACGGCTTAATGTGCATGGCAGTGATGAACCAGAAATACGAAGGCGGCGGCCTGCCCATGGCGCCGTTGGCCTCGGACCACGACGGGAAGCTGTCCATCTGCTATATCCATGGGATGAAAAAGCTTAAGGCCCTATGTGCGCTGGTTGCGCTGGTAAAAGGGAAACATGTAAGGTTTTCCGGGATTGGGTTTAAGGAGTGCAGCTCCTGTGAACTTTGGCTGCAGGAGCCCATGGCCGGCCACACGGACGGGGAGGACTTGGGCGACTTGGTGCGCCTTAAGTATGAGTGCCTGCCGGGGGCTTTGCAGGTGATGAAGTGAAAGGGCGCCGAGCACAGCATGGGCAGATGGGTTTTGGAAAGCGATAAAGGGAAAGGGGATGGGCTGTAAATGGAAATAGGAGGAAAATTAGAAGTTATAAAGTCGTATGGGCTGCAAATTGCGGAGATAGAGCCGACTGTATATAAAGTCCTGAATACAGAGCAAGAGATAAATGCGGATAAGTTGAAGCATGATTTGATGGATGCTGCCCTATTGCGTTCCCAGAGAATCAGATGGAACCGGGAAAATGGAGTAAATACCGCGATAGCAAAAATCTATTATATTATATTTGAACCTTCGAAAATTGACAAATACAGCAGAATTGCGCGGGAAGGCCATGCTGACTCTACCATTGATGTCTGTGATTTCCATGAAGAGGTGGATAGCATAGATACCTTGTACCGTAGGGAGGAACTGTAACTATGCAAGGAGGCAAAGACACACAGATACAAAAGCAGACAGAACTTGTCAATACTGGAAACCCAAGGAAAAACCGTAGTTATTTGCGGGCATATTATTATACTACAATTTCCTTCGAGTTATTTGGAATCAATTCCGATATTGAGGTCAAAGTAGATACAGGCTCTCCTTATACCGTGGTTGGGGCACAAAATAGGAAATTAGATGCAGTGTTAAAAGAACATTTACGGACAGTTGGGATAGATGGCAGAACAGCAGTGGAAGATGCTTCGGGAAACCCCATTGGCCTAAAGCCGCAGGTTGTCCAGAACTTTAAACTGACAGATGATATTGTTTTCCCAAAAGTAAAAATATATTTTTCAGACAGCCTAAAGGAAAAAGCTATTTTGGGAATGGATATTTTAACATTGTTTGATTTCAAATATCACAGGGACGATAAGGCCATTTGGATATACTATGAGGAAAATTTTCTGGAAAAACTGGGAAAGAAAATGATAAATAAAAATTTAGGGTATATAGATCCGGGGCTTATTGCTGCAATGGATGAGTTTCCATCCAAATAGGCCCACAGAATTATGTACAATTTTTAACATACCCTGCAAACCTCCTGCTATATGCTGATAACAGTAGAACAGGAGGTTTTTTATGTCTATTTCCGGGATGGAATAGCCGTTTTGCTTGTTTTATGGCACATGAGCAAATGATCTGGCAAGGAGGAATGATAGATGATGTGGCATATCCAATATTGAGTAGTAATAACAATTCGTGTATAATGTTAGAATAAATATGAGTAGCAGGAGAATAAGTGGAATAATCGGAATTTAGGAAGTTTTATAACGTGTAAATCATGTAGAAATGGCAAAAGATTTCATTATAAATTATGAAAAGGAGCTTTGTCATAGACAAAGAATTGGTAATAAAATGTTTAAAATTTTAATTGTAGAAGATGATACACAAATGAATCAGGCAATGAAACTATTTTTTACAAAAAACGGCTATCAGGTTTTTCAAGCAAAGAATTGCCGGGAAGCGGGGCAAATCGTTTATGAGGAGCCTGATATCATAATTGCGGATATCGGATTGCCGGATGGAATGGGTATAGATTGGTATCAAAGCCTGTCAGGTGATAAAAAAGCCCCTGTCATTTTTTTGACAGCAAAAGATGAGGATGAGGATATCTTAGCAGGCTATGACGCAGGATGCGAAGAGTATGTTACAAAACCAATTTCGCCAAAAATACTTTTGAAAAAAGTAGAAGTGATTTTAAAAAGGAATACAGATTCTGGGAATATGCTGTATTACAAAGATTTAAAAATTGATTACGAGAAGAAACGAGTATGGATGGAAGAAAAAGAAATAAAGCTTACGCCAAAGGAATGGAAGCTGCTTGAATTATTGTCCAGAAATAAGGGGAAGATTATAACGAAAGACTTATTGCTAAATCAGATTTGGGATATAGATGATAACTATGTAGAAGAGCATGCTGTTACAGTTTCCATTAGCCGTCTGAGGAAAAAAATGGGGAAGGATGCAGAGGGCATTTACATAAAAAATATCTTTGGCCTTGGTTATACATTTGGGGAATAGATGTATGGAAAACAGGGCTGTATCTACGGTATGTGCATAGGATGGAGGTTCAGGATGAAGATACATATATGTTCAACAGGAATCTGGGTTGTGAGCAGTATATTCCTATGCATATTGGCGTATAGGCAGGAATGGTACCTATTCTTTGGGGTAGTACTGTTGGATTTTTTATTTTTTTACCACCAAAAATATGTGGATAGGATGTATGCAAAAGAATTAGAGAAGATAACAGATGCATTGGATCAGATGCTTCTGAAAAAAGAAATAACTATGGGATATGAAAATGCAGATACCTTATCAGCGAAAATTTTGACGCAGCTTCATCGGATCAATGCTGCCAATAATGGGTATCAAAATTTCTTGCAGCAGGAGAAAGAGGGGATAAAAAAGCTATTGGCAGAGATTTCCCATCAGCTCCGTACACCTCTTGCTAATATGGAATCTTATTTGGCCTTACTGGACGATGAAATCCGTGTAAAAAGCCAGAAGGAATACCTTGAGGCTGTAAAATGTTCGGAAGAAAAAATAAAGTTTTTGACGGAACGGTTTATTTTAGCAGCCAGAATGGAAAATAACATAATTCAGATACATAAAATACCGTCTGATTTAAAGGAAACCGTAGCAAGGGCAGTATTTCAGGTATATAAAAATGCAGAACGGAAAGAGATTTTCATTGAAGTGACGGATGAAAGAATTGACAAATGCATGTTAGGGCATGATGTAAATTGGTTATCTGAGGCTGTTTATAACCTTTTGGATAACAGTGTGAAATATTCTCCAAAGAACTCATGCATAAATATTTTTTTGCGCGCAAATGAAATGTTTTCTGAGATTTGTGTGGAGGATGAGGGAATAGGCATTGAGAAAGATGAGGAAAATAAGATTTTTCAAATTTATTACAGAGGAAAAAACATATCAGGGGAAGAAGGCTATGGCATGGGGTTGTTCATTACTAGAGAAATCATAAAGAAGCATGATGGCTTTCTAAAGGCAAAAAGGAGAAAACAGGGCCTTTCCATTTCAATATTTTTACCAAAAAC
>Ga0224483_100025_pt1 | contig 31277 bp, 28 predicted proteins | sample hydfratestSal1_FD_181453 | JGI IMG/M metagenome (GOLD analysis project Ga0224483, IMG submission 181453) | Metatranscriptome of mouse feces microbial communities from Columbus University, Ohio, United States - Sal1 (Metagenome Metatranscriptome) ... | reverse complement strand
CTGATTTTAAATTATTTTTCAAAATAATTCAATTATATTTTGGAAATAAAAGCGCTCAGAACCCATTATTAACAAATTGTTCATTCATGCGTTTGTCCTGCATCTGAGTCCCGTAGTTTTAGCTGCTGCGTTTGCGTTTTATCTTATCTTTCCCATTCTCAGCCAAACTATCAGCCTTTTCCCCAACTGCCGCACCGTTTTTGCAGAAAATGCCTCCTGATATTTTCCGCCCTTCCGGTTATACTAGTGTAGTGTATCATTCACTTTCAGCCAAATAACGCAGAATGAATTTTCAGACTGCAGGGCGTCTGAATGAGGCGATGCGGTGGCATCGTCGATTGAATCCAACACAGCAGATGGAAATTCAGACACGTTAATTTGAAGAAATGTGAATGATACACTACGCTAGATTATTGGGGTATTGCATTAAGCAAAATGATACAAAATATCGTTCGTTTCAATCATTCTTCTATACTAATTCAGGAGGCAGCAATGAAAGCAACTGATAAAGGCAAACGTATCCGTACCGCCCCAAAAGGGGCCTGGGAAAGCGGGATCATCAACGAGGAATGGCATCGCTCCAAAAGGCAGCACCTCAATGAGATCACCACTGACAGCCAGGGGAATGGATATCCCATATCCCACAAAAGCCAAGAAAGCTAAACATTTTTTGCTTACAGAAAACAGGCCCATTTGGAGCCTGTTTTCTGTTCCCTTATAGGAAAGACGTATTGCTATTACTCCGGCGATTAAATGTCGACGAATTTTACGCAGAATAATTTTTCATCTGCAAGGCGGAAGAAGGCGGCGTAGCGGGGCTACGTCAACAGATGACAACGTAGCAGATGGAAATTTAGGCAAGTAAAAACATCGATATTTAACCGCCGGAGTAATATAAGTATGAAAGCCCGTTATCAGCTTTTCTTCGGCACTGCCGTATACTCATAGGGCGTCGCCTGGTACACATAATAATTCAGCCAATTGGTGTACAGCGTATTGGCATGGGCGCGCCACTGCAGGTTGGGCCGGATGGTACAGTCATCCCCCTCGTAATAATTCTTAGGGACCTGAATATCCAGGCCTTTCCCCTTATCCCGTATGTATTCCGAATGGAGGGTAACCCTATCGTATTCCGGATGCCCCATCACAAAAATTTTCTTCCCTGTGGTATCCATAATCAAGTATGGGCCAGCCTCCTCTGACTCTGCCAGGACAGTCAGGTCCGGCTCCTTTTCAATATCCTCTTTCCGCACTTGGGTATGCCGGGAATGGGGCGCCATAAAATAATCGTCAAACCCCCGGACTAACGGGATTTTCCGGTTCCTCACCTTATGCTCAAACAAGCCGAACATTTTCTGCCCCAGCATTTCTTTCTGGATGCCATAATGGTAGTACAGGCCTGCCTGGGCTCCCCAGCAAAGGTGCATGGTGGAAGTCACATTGGTCTTTGTCCACTCACAGATTTGTTCAAATTCTTCCCAATAATCCACCTCCTCATACCCGATTTTTTCCACCGGGGCGCCGGTTATGATAAAACCGTCAAACTTCTGCTCCCGGACCTGGGCAAAGGTGTTGTAAAATTTATTTAAGTGGCTGTTTGAGGTATTGCGGGACTCATGGCTGCCAGCTACCACAAACGTAACGTCCACCTGCAAGGGGGTATTGGAAAGCGCCCGGAGGATTTGCAGCTCCGTTTCCTCCTTCAGGGGCATTAAATTCAGGATGCCCACCTCAATGGGGCGGATATCCTGATGCATTGCCCGCTTCTCGTCCATGGTAAATACATTTTCCCGCTCCAGCGTTTCCTTTGCCGGCAAATCGCTCTGCACCTTAATCGGCATAACTATTCCCTTCTTTCTGTCATCAAGTTTAGAATATAAATCAATCGGCATCCTCCAGCATGGCAAGGAATTCTTCCTCTGAAATTACCCGGATGCCCAATTCCTGCGCCTTGGCGAGCTTGCTTCCGGCGTGTTCCCCGGCAAGGAGCATGCTGGTCTTTTTGGAAACAGAACCAGAAACCTTCCCGCCCTGCTGCTCAATCATCGCTGCGGCTTCTTTCCTGCCTAACGTGGGCAAAGTCCCCGTGACGACAAAAGCCATCCCGTCAAACTTGCTGCCCCGGGGCTGCTCCTTGGATTCCATATTGACGCCATACTGCTCCATCCTGGCTACAATGCTCTGGTTCCTTTCCTCTGCAAAAAAATCCAGAATGCACCTTGCGCTGACTTCCCCAATGTCGTTGACATTTTTCAAGGCTTCATCGTCCGCTTCCTGCAGGGCATGGATGCTGCCAAATTCCCGTAAAATAGCCTTAGCGGCGGCTTTCCCCACATTCGGGATGCCAAACCCAGTCAGAAGCTGGTAAGCGTCATTTTCCTTGGATTTTTCAATAGCGTCCAAAAGCTTATCCGTATTTTTTTCCTTCCCGATAATCCCCTGCGCAATCAGTTCTTCCCGGTGCCTTTTCAATACATAAATATCTGCAATGTCCTTAAGATAGCCAAGGCGAACCAGCTCCTCCACATACACCGTCCCAAACCCCTTGATATCCATGGCGTCCCTGCCCACAAAGTTCATAATATGCCGTTCCAATTGGGCCGGGCAGCCTGGGGACGTGCACTTTAAGTCAGCCGTGTCCTTTTCCCGTTCTGCCTTAGCCCCGCAGACAGGGCAGGTTTCCGGCAGGCGGTAAGGGAGGGCATGCTCCGGCCTTTGCTCTTTGAGGACCTTCCTGACTTTTGGGATAATTTCCCCAGATTTATAAACCAGAATCCGGTCGCCTATGCGGATGTCCAGTTCGTCAATAAAATCCTGGTTATGGAGGGTCGCCCTTGACACAGTGGTCCCGCACAGCCGCACCGGCTCAAAAATTGCCGTAGGGGTAATCCTCCCCGTCCGCCCTACGGACAGCTCCACGTCCAACAGAATCGTCTCTTTTTCCTCCGGGGGGTATTTGTACGCGACCGCCCACCGGGGGACTTTTGAGGTAGCCCCTAGCTTCTCCCGGTCTTTCAGGGAATTGATTTTTACCACAGCCCCGTCAATGTCGTACCCAAGGTTTCCCCGGTTCTCGCCAATGGCACAGATGGCATCCCAGACTTCCTCCTTCGTTTTGCAGGCGCGGTAACCGTCAATTACAGGGATCCCGTTCTGTTTTAAATATTCATAGCCCTGGGTGTGGGTCAGGATTTCCATGCCCTGCACCTGCTGGATATTAAATACAAACATGGACAGGCCACGCTCTTTTGTGATTTTGCTGTCCAACTGCCGCAGGGTGCCCGCCGCACAGTTCCTCGGGTTTGCAAAAGGCTTTTTCCCCTTTAACTCCTGATTCTCGTTGACTCGCGCAAAATCCTTGTTTTTCATATAGACTTCGCCCCGGACTTCCAGATATTCCACCGGTACTTTCAGCCTCTTTTTCACATCGGGAATGACTTTTGCATTGGCCGTCACATCCTCCCCAAAAGTAACCCCATCCCCTCTGGTAACTGCCGTTTTTAAGATCCCTTCCTCATACCGCAGAGCCATGGAAAGCCCGTCAATTTTATATTCCACCACAAACTCAGGGTTCTCTAGCTGCTTTTGCATTTCCTCCACAAATTCTTCCACTTCTTCCCTGGAAAATACATCCTGAAGGCTCAGCATAGGGACATTATGCCTTACAAGCACCCCTGCCTCCCGTTTTGCCGTGCCCCCGACCTTCTGGGTGGGGGAATCCGGCGTTACAGAATCCGGGAAATCCTTTTCCAGGGATTTCAGTTCCCGCATCATGGTATCATACTCGTAATCGCTGATTTCCGGGCTGTCCATATTGTAATAACGGTTGCTGTGGTATTCCAGCAGTTCCCGGAGTTCTGTTATCCTTGCTTCTGCCTGCTTCCTGTCCATAGCCTGATAATTCCTTTCCTTGCAATTTACCGCTGTCCCACCAAATCCCTTTTTATTTCCGCGAGCAATGAGCCAAGCAGCCGCGCTCGCGCGGATATTTGGCGAATGCCGCGAGGGCCAAATACCCCGCCCCTTGGGGCGGAAAGAACAAGCCAGGTCATGCCCCAGCTTGCTGCGGGGTATTTGACTTTCAGGGCGTGTTTGGCAATTGTGCCAGCAATTCTTCCAGTTCTTTCCCTTCCACCCTCCGGTATGCGCCTTCTTTCAAGTCCCCCAGGCGGATGTTCATAATCCGCACCCGCTTCAAATCCATAACGCGGTACTCAAACTGCTCGCACATCCGCCGGATCTGCCGGTTCAGCCCTTGGGTCAGGATAATGCGGAAGGCGCGCCTTCCCACCCGTTCCACGGTACAAGGCCTGGTAGTTGCGTCCAGTTCCTCCAAATATACGCCGCCTGACATGTTCTTTAAGAAATTTTCTGATATGTCCTTATTTACCTTTACAATATATTCTTTTTCATGGTAATTCCTGCTGCGCATGATCTGGTTGGCAATCTCCCCTTGGTTTGTCATTAAAATCAGCCCATGGGAAGTCTTATCCAGCCTGCCGATGGGATAAACACGTTTTGGATAACCCAGAAAATCCACAATATTGTCGGATTCCCGTTTTTCCGAAGTGCATACAATCCCTGGCGGCTTGTTGACTGCCAGCAAAATTGCCTCGCCTTCCGGGGAAACCCGCTGGTTCCCATACATTACAAGATCCCCCGGGGCAACCTTATCCCCCATGGCCGCTGTCCTGCCATTAATGGTAACGGCCCCTTTTTCAATTTGGCGGTCTGCCTCCCTTCTGGAGCAGACTCCAGCTTCGCTGAGATATTTGTTAATCCTGATTTGTCCTTCCATCTGCAATCCCCCACTATCCTAAAAATATTTGAACTGCTTATCCTATATCCCTTTCACGGACGCGGCCATCGAAGCTGCGGAACCTGCCTGCCCCGTTTCCTGCAGCCCTCATAAAAACCGCTTTAACCGCTCGATATTTTCTTCCTCAAAATCCATTAATTCCTCTGCCAGCTCATTGGCAAAGCTTCCTGTATTTTTATTGTTATGCTTCACTTTTAAAAGTTCCGTAATCCCTCTGGTATTGCCCTGTATCATCATATCCGCTACATGCGGCGTGCTGATATTCAGCATGGTATTGGCCTGAATGGATCCCCAGAGCATAGCCTTCCCCAAAGGGGACTGCCTTGCCATCAGCCCATGCTCCCACAGCCCTGCTTCCGCCTTCCGCTCAAAATCCCGGAAGCGGTTCCGCTGGGCAGTCAGTTCATACGCAAATTCCTGATTGTAAATTTTTCCCATCAGCGTGTCTATGGCATTGATCGCCATGGATGCATTTTTCCTCGTTTCCTTCAGCACATTGATTTCCTGATAATTATGCATAATTCCCTCCTAATACCGTTTGTTTCCTATTAGGGTGGGATATTCTGTTTTTTTTATTCAGGTATTTTATGGTGGCAGGCTACACGCTTATACAAGCGAAAGCCTGCCCTGAAAGCCCCAATGCGGAAAAAGGAGAACTGCCTTTCCAAGCAATTCTCCCTTCTATGCTCCATAACTCCTAAGCTGTACTATCGCGTTTCTTCCTTTAATTGTTCAGCAGCAAATCAGTCCTGATATAACCTGTCTGCCCATTCCACTCAACCTTTGTCCAGCCTTCCGCGTAGCTTAAGACTACTGTAATGCTGTCGCCTTCCTCTGTCGTCCCAACCAAATCTGCGGATTCGTTCATGGACTTACGCACGTTATATCTGTTGGTGGCAGTCAGGACTTTCCCTTCCGGCACATAATTAATTTCGGGAGTGGTATCTTCCTGCGGGGTTTCCTCCTTGGGCTCCTCGCTTGAAGCCTGTTCCTGGTTTTCAGCAGGTTCTTCTGCCTTTGCTTCTGTTCCCTCTGCAGGCTTATCTTCTTCTTTCTTTTTATTATTCTTCTTTTTATTTTTCTTTTTATTATTCTCTTTCTTTTCGGTATCTTCCTTCTGTTCTTCTTTCTGTTCTTCCTCCGGCTTGTAGGAATCCTTCCACTGCTTGATTGCTTCTGAAACGGTATTGGCCATCTGCTTTAAATTCTCATTTCCTGCCACCGCCGCGTCATATTTTTCCTGAAATTCATTGCGGAGCTTCTGGACGTCTTCCCCGCCTTCAAATTCTTCAATCAAAGCATCTACTTCCGGCTCAGTTTCCTGCTCCTTAATATTGCGGTTAAAGGAACTGTAGCGGTTATCAATGTAAATCTTGCCGTCCTTATCCGTTCTGATATAGAAAAAGTCCATGCCTGGCAGCCCGCCTTCTACGCCGGTGCAATTCATGTTAAAAGTTGCGGACACCATAAAAGAGCCTTCTTCTAACCCTTCCTTCGTATAGCAGGTTACGTCACTGTAACTCTCCACATACTCGTTCATCATCTTAACATAGCTTTTTTCCATATCAGAAAGAGACTGGGTAATTGCCAGAAGCTTGTCAATATCCCCTGCTGCGTAAGAATTATAATAAGTGGAAACCAATTCCTTCACTTCTGGATGGGCGTCCACTTCATATTCGTCATTCTTCACTTCTGGCTGCCCAGCTTCTTCTGTAGGGGCTGGGGTTTGTCCCTGTTCCGTCTGGGCTTTCTCCTGCCCGCCATTTTCTTTGGGCTCATTGCATCCTGTCAGCATCAGGACGGATGCCAATGCAACTATCATTGCACTTTTTGATACATATTTCACATTTCTCTTTAAAAATTCTGTAATCTTATCTATAATAACTCTATTTTCAGACATTAATTCGCGATTTTCTTCTTTATCAAAAAAATTCATATTTGCTCCTTATTCAATTCATCTATATAGTTCAGCCATACCCGGCCTGTTTCCTGCCAGCATACAGCGGTACAAAAGTTCCAAATACACCCAGAGGGAATCGAACCCCCAGCCCCAGAACCGGAATCTGGTATTTTATCCGTTAAACTATGGGTGCATAACCTGCTATTTTTAGCAACGGTGAAATTATAACACACTTTTTTCAAAAAAGCAAAAGGTTTTTTTCAAAAAATCCAATTTTTTTTAATTTCCTCTGAAATTTCTTCTGGGGAACGGCCGTCTGTCTTCACAACAAGCTCCCCTGCCTCCTCATAATAAGGCCTTCTCTGCTCCAATAACTCCCGGATATGGCCTACGTCCATCTTCCCCTCCAGCAACGGACGCCCTGAATTCCGGCTCACCCTTGCAAAAACCGTTTCCGGTTCGGCTGTCAGTAGGACCACCAGCCCATTTTCCTTCATCAGCGAAATATTTTCTTTCCGCAGGACCATCCCGCCCCCGCAGGATATGACTTTATGCCCCTGTCCCTGCATCTGCCTGAGCAGCCCTGTTTCAAGGCTGCGGAAATAGCCCTCCCCTTCCGCTGCAAAAATTTCTTTGATGCTCCTGCCCTGCTGCCTTGCAATCTCTGCATCCGTATCAATTTCCTCAAATCCCAACGCACCTGCAAGGATACGGGAAACCGTGCTTTTGCCTGTCCCCATAAACCCTGTCAAATATATGTTATGTTTCATCCTTATACTCCAAGCTTTCTGCGATCCTGTCAAGGATTGCCGCCACCTCTGCCATAGGGAGCTGTCCAGGCGCGGAAGCCTTCCCCAGCGTCCCAAAGGTAATGCAGGAACCGAATATCTGCCCGCTGATGCGGGAAAGAAGCCCCATCCTGCCCATTGCCATTGTTACCACCGGATAATCCGGGTACCGCCCCTTCACATGCATGGTGGCCTCCATCAGGCGCAGCACATCCGTATTTTGCTGGGGCATTACCGCCACTTTCCCAATGTCCGCCCCTAATTCCTTCATCCGGCACAAATCCCCTTCAATATCCACAGCCTTCGGGGTATGGGAAAAGTAATGCTGGGATGCAAGTACGGCAATGCCCTGCTGATGCAGGCCTGCCACTACCCCTTCCGGGTCTGAAAGCCCTGCAGGCTCCACGTCCACCAAATCTGCGCAACCGCATTTGGCAATGCCGGAAAGCAGCGCACAATACTCTTGTTCTGAAATCTCCCGTTCCCCGCCTTGCTGCTTCGTGCGGAAGGTGCACAATACTATGGTATTTTTGCAGAACGCCGCCAATTCCTGCAGGACTTCCTGTGTACATCCCCAGTCGCTGATCTGGCTGTACCAGTCCATCCGCCACTCCAAAATAGCTGCCCCCTGCCTGACAATCTCTTTCGCTTCCCCTAAAATTTCTTCCTTCTGCCTTCCCACAACCGGGACGCAGATCAGGGGCTTGCCAGTTCCTATTTTATATGATTTCAATTCCAGTTTTTCTTCCATAATGTAACAGTATAACCCAAAAACCCAAAGGTTGCAAGCCATTGACATATTTTTTAGAATCATTTAAGATATTTAAGGTAAAAAACAGAAACGGGTGAACCATATGACTTATGAAATTACAGGAAAAACTAAGCTTACAGCGCTTTTAGGCAGCCCGGTGGCGCACAGCATTTCCCCCCAAATGCACAACGAAGCCTTCCGCTGCCTTGGGCTTGACTATGCTTACCTGGCCTTTGACGTGAAGCCGGAGGAATTGGAAACTGCCGTAAAGGGGCTTACCGCCGCGGGCATCCGCGGCTTTAACCTGACTATGCCCCTAAAAATACAGATCCTGCCCCTGCTGGACGAACTGACCCCGGCGGCAAGGCTTGCCGGCTCCGTCAATACCGTAATGGTAACCGACGGCCGTCTGGTGGGCCACACTACCGACGGCATTGGGTATATGCGTTCTGTGGCGGACGCTGGGCATACCATAACAGGGAAAAAAATGACTTTGCTGGGAGCCGGGGGCGCGGCCACTGCCATCTGCGTGCAGGCAGCCTTAGACGGCGTCCGGGCCATCGACATGTTCAAGCGGAAAAACAGTTCCTGGGATAAAACCGGAGAATTCTGCAAACGCCTTGGGGAAGAAACTGGCTGCCATATCCGCCTTTTGGATATCGAAAACCCTTCCCAGCTTGCAGAAAGCCTTGCAGGCAGCGCCATCTTAACAAATGCCACCAGCGTAGGGATGGCCCCGGACGCTGGCTGCAGCCCTGTCCCGGACAGTTCCATGCTGCACCCCGGGCTGGTTGTTTCCGACATTATCTACAACCCACGGGAAACCATGCTGATGAAGCAGGCAAAATCCATGGGCTGCCCCTGCTTCAACGGCCTGTACATGCTGCTGTACCAGGGGGCGGAAGCCTTCCGCTGCTGGACCGGGCAGGAAATGCCTGTGGAACATATAAAGGAACTGTATTTTTCCGCCGGCAACGCCTAAAGCAACCCCAAAAGCTGTACCACGGCTTTTGCCGTTACCATAAACCTACCTATAAAAGGAGAAAATACCATGAGTTTTACATTTTTAAAAGAACTTCCCAGCCCGGAAGAAATCCGGGCAGAATATGCCTTATCCCCAGCCGCCGCCCAGGCAAAAGCCAGGCGCGACCAATTGGTGCAGGACATCATCACCGGGGCGTCTGACAAATTCCTTGTCATCATAGGCCCCTGTTCCGCAGACAACGAGGATTCTGTCTGCGATTACATCAGCCGCCTGTGCAGGGTCCAGGAAAAGGTAGCCGACCAGTTGGTGATAGTCCCGCGGATTTACACCAACAAGCCCCGCACTACCGGGGAAGGCTACAAAGGGATTGCCCACCAGCCAGACCCGGAAAAAAGGCCTGACATGCTGGCAGGGCTGGTTGCCATGCGCAAAATGCATATCCGCGCACTGGAAGAAAGCGGCCTTTCCTCAGCGGACGAAATGCTTTACCCGGAAAACTGGCCTTATGTGGAAGATTTGCTTTCTTATGTCGCCATTGGGGCGCGTTCCGTCGAGGACCAGCACCACCGCCTGACTGTCAGCGGCTTCGATGTGCCTGCCGGGATGAAAAACCCCACCAGCGGGGATTTTTCCGTTATGCTCAACTCCGTCTATGCAGGGCAGCACCCGCACCATTTTGTATTCCGCGGGCATGAAGTCAGCACTACCGGCAACCCCCTGACCCATGTAGTCCTGCGTGGGGCTGTCAACAAACGCGGGGTCTGCATCCCCAATTACCATTATGAGGATCTGGAACGCTTAATAGGGATGTACGGGCAGATGGAGCTTGTGCACCCTGCCGCCATTATTGACGCCAACCATTCCAACTCCAACAAGCAGTACGAACAGCAAATCCGCATTGTCAAAGAAATCATGCACAACCGGAAAATCTCCCCTGAAATTAAGGGCATCGTAAAAGGCGTAATGATTGAAAGCTACCTTGAGCCCGGCTGCCAGAAAGTTGGGGAACATGTATATGGAAAATCCATTACTGACCCCTGCCTAGGGTGGGAAGAATCGGAAGAACTCCTTTACCAGATTGCAGAAATGAATAGATAACGGCATAAATACCTTTCACACAAATACAGGGGCTGCTGCACTAAGCAAAACATATATAAGATACCGTATAGAAAAATGATTTAAATTAACGATACCTTATATCATGTTTCTTAATGGGACAGCCCCATAAAATTATGGCCTATGCCGGCTTTTAACTCCTTGGGTGCGCCTTGGCATAAACCTCCCGGACAGTGTTCCTGCTCATCCTTGCATACATCTGGGTGGTCGATATATCTGAATGGCCCAGCATCTCTTGGACAGAATGGAGATCCGCCCCATTGCTGACAAGATGGACGGCAAAGGAATGGCGCAGGGTATGGGGCGTAAGCTCCGTAGTAATCCCGGCTTTCCTGCCATAAGTTTTTACCAGCTTCCAGAACCCCTGGCGGCTCATAGCACGGCCGGAGCAATTGGTAAATAGGCAGGCGCTCCCTTCCGCTGTCAGCCCCGGGCGCCCATCCTTTAAATAGGCTTCCAGCGCCTGCTTTGCTACCCTTCCAAATGGGACAATCCGCTCTTTGTTCCCGTCCCTGCAAGTAATATATTCCATTTCCAAATTTACATCTGATACCTCAAGGGAAATCAGTTCTGATACCCGGATTCCAGTGGCATATAAAAGCTCCAACATAGCCCTGTCCCGCAGCCCCTTTGGCGTCCTCCCCTTTGCTTCTTCCAGCAGGCGCACCGTTTCTTCTTTTGTCAGGACCGCAGGCGCCTTTTTCTCCACTTTTGGAGCCTTTATGCTCTCCGCCACGTCCTCGGCTATGTACCCTTCCCGGTGCAGATAGTGGAAAAAAGCTTTCAGCGCGGCAATGCTCCTTGAAATAGTTGCCGGCTTCCTCCCCTGCCTTTCCTGAAATAAAATATAGGAATTCAGAAGCGTTGCGGTAACCTGCCCTGCTTCACTGATTCCCTGCCCCTGAAAAAACTGCTCCATATTCCGCAAGTCCCTTTCATAAGACACTGCTGTATTCTCCGAAGTCCTGCGTACTTCCCTCATATACTGAACAAATCCTTGAATCTCACATATCATAATCTTGCTCCCTTCCCGTACCATGCCTGGTGGGCAGTGGGCGCAAAACTGCGGGGCACACTGCCATACTTTATGCATTATAATAACATCCTGCAAGAAAAGCAACCAATTAATTAAAATACTTTCAATATATTTTTTAAGATTGCCGGATTCACATAGCTTTCCAGAAAAATCCCAGCAGCAAACATGGCCAGCAGAACGAACGCAGCAAATATCCCCATGCCATACACCAGCCTGCGGTCCGGCATCACGCCCCCTTCCCCCCGCAGCCGCTGGCGCAAGACCACGGCAACGCAGCAGTAGCCGATATAAACTGGAAGGTAGAAAAAATAATGGGGAAACAGGCCCCCTAAGACCAGCAGGATTCCCTTCCCCCCATACTTGGCAATTCCGGTGGAAAGCATAAACCCAACGGAAAATCCCTGCCACCCCAGCAAAAGGATTCCCCCAAGGATCCCAAGCACGGTAAAAATCAGGAAAAGCAATAACAGCAGCAGGGGAACCCGTTCCCCCATAATATAGAAAAACAGGTTTTGCCCATTTACTTTGGTATACTGGAACTTCTCAATAAAATAGTCATTTAGCACGCCTGCATTGGAAACTGCCTCCCTTCCCATGAGATTTGCCGCAAAAATGCCCGCCACGAAGGAAAGCAGGAGGAAAGCCTTCATCACTTTTATCCACATGGACTGGTTCCCGGTCAGGCTCCTCCTTTCTTTCCAAGATAAATGCAATACTTTTTTCATAAGTTCCCCAGTCTTTTTTCTTACATCTTATGCAAGTCCAAAGAAAAAAAGTATCTGCCATCCATTTTTCTTATGCTTTACGAAAACACATGGCAAAAACATCTGCCATGGCTTTTTGCTTTCCCGCCCTTACAAATCCATGTCCTGCCTGCCGTTATCCCTGCACGTATTTATTCTTATAAGCCATAATAGCTGCAACTGTCTTGGCGTCCTGTATCACGCCTTGGTAAACAAGGCTGCACAGTTCTTCCAGCTCATATGGCTCAAGGTCAATAAATTCCCCTTCGTCCAGATGCTGGCTTGCGGGTATCAGCTCCCGGGCTACATAGACGTCTACCAGTTCATTGCAGAAAGCAACGGTTGTCCGCAAAGACAGCAGGAATTCCAAATGATCGCAGCGGTACCCTGTTTCCTCCTCCAGTTCCCGGGCAGCACATTCTATGGTAGGCTCTGTCTTGGCATCCCTCGCCCCGGCTGGTATTTCCAGCGTAAACCGCTCCAATGCATTGCGGTACTGGCGCACCATCAGGATCCGTCCGTCCGGCAGTACGGGGACAACCGCCGCCGCCCCTTTCCGGTGCTCCACATAATCCCACTTTTCCACTTTCCCGTCCGGCAGTTCCATATAGTCGGAATAAATATCCAGAATGGCGCCCTTATGCTCCAATACCCGTTTTACCCTCTTTAACATTGGCTGTTTCATCATCATCCTCCTAAATCAAAAAGACCGCCAACAAAACTGCTGACGGTCTGGATCATTACGTAACTGCTATTTCGCATAATCAGTTACACGAGATTCCCGAATTACATTCACCTTAATCTGTCCGGGATATTCCAATTCATTTTCAATCTGCTTGGAAACATCCCTTGCCAACAATATCATGTCGGCATCGTTAATCTGGTCAGGAACTACCATAATGCGAATCTCTCTACCTGCCTGAATAGCAAAAGACTTATCAACACCTTTAAAACCATTGGCTATGTCTTCCAACTGTTTCAACCTGTTTGAATATGTTTCTAATGTTTCCCTTCTTGCACCTGGCCTTGCCGCCGAAATCGCGTCGGCTGCCTGTACCAGGCACGCAATCAAAGATTCTGCTTCTACATCTCCGTGATGTGCTTCCACTGCATTAACTACGGTTGGGCTTTCCTTATACTTCCTGCACAGGTCCACGCCAATCTGAATATGTGATCCTTCCATTTCATGGTCAACAGATTTCCCAATATCGTGGAGCAGGCCAGCCCTTTTTGCTACCCTTACGTCCACGCCGATTTCTGCTGCCAGAAGCCCGGAAAGCTGGGCTACTTCGATCGAATGTTTCAGTGCATTCTGCCCATAGCTTGTACGGAATTTCATTTTGCCAAGCAGGCGCACCAATTCCGGATGGATCCCATGGACCCCTACTTCCAGCGTAGCCGCCTCCCCTTCTTCCCGTATCATGTTCTCCACTTCGCGTTGGGCTTTTTCGACCATTTCTTCGATTCTTGCGGGATGGATACGCCCATCCACAATCAGTTTTTCCAACGCAATGCGGGCAACCTCCCGGCGGACTGGGTCAAACCCAGAAAGGATCACTGCTTCCGGCGTATCGTCAATAATCAGGTCTACGCCTGTCATGGTTTCCAGGGTCCGGATATTCCTTCCCTCCCGGCCGATAATCCTTCCTTTCATCTCGTCGTTGGGAAGCTGGACCACAGAGATTGTAGTTTCTGCTACGTGGTCTGCCGCACATTTCTGGATTGCAGTCACTACGTATTCCTTTGCCCTTTTCCCAGCTTCTTCCTTTGCTTTGATTTCCATTTCTTTGATTAATTTTGCAGTATCAAGCTTCACATCATCTTCAATCATTTTTAAAAGATAATCTTTTGCCTGTTCAGAGGTTAATCCTGAGATTCTCTCAAGTTCCTGTACTCGTTCTTCGTGCAGCCTTGAAACTTCTGCTTTCTGCCTGTTAATTTCTTCTTCCTTTGCTGCAAAACCGGATTCCCTTTTTTCAATAGCTTCCAGCTTCCTGTCCAGATTTTCTTCTTTCTGGATCACCCGCCGCTCATTGCGCTGAATCTCATTTCTGCGTTCTTTGATTTCCTTGTCCAAGTCGTTTTTTGTACGGATGGACTCTTCCTTAATCTCCAGCAAAGATTCCCGCTTTTTGGTTTCCGCAGTTTTCACAGCATCATCTATGATTTTCCTAGCCTTTTCTTCTGCGCTGCCGATTTTGGATTCCACAAGGCGCTTACGGTATTCCACCGTTGAAAAGTAGGTAACAGGTACTGCAAAAATTAACGTGACTGCTACAGCGATTAAAATTTGTGGCACAGGAGCACCTCCTTATTAAATTTTCATTGTACATATCGCAAATTTTCATCCGCTTCTAATATGTCATATACTATAAACTGCAGCAACTGCCTGCAATCTATGGACATGATATTACAACACATTGATTTTATACTTTTTTCGCCTTTATGTCAAGTAGTCTAATACATGCAAAATATCATCTGAATGAAAACCTTTCCGCAATAAGGACTGGTACATCTTCTGTTTTTCCTTCAAATCTGCTTTACTGCTGGAATAGCCCTTTTTTTGCACCCACTTTAAAATCAGTTCCTGTTCCTGACCTGCCTGGTACCCTTCTTCCAGCGCCTGCGTAATCAGGCTCTTTGGGATTCCCTTCCCAAGCAGGTCCATATAGATCCTCCTCTGGCTCTTCCTGCCCTTCTGGCCCTGAACATAATTTTCAGCATACCGGGCGTCATCCAGATAGCGGCAGCTTTTCACATACGCTATGGCTTCATCCACAATATCCTCCGGGTAAAAGCCCTGCTTAAGCTTCGCCCTAAGCTGCGCCTCGGTGCGGTCCATTTTCTCTAACAAGTGCATGGCCCGCTTTTTTGCCCGCTTCGTTAAAACCTCGCTACGGATTTCCCCGTACTGCGCCGGAGGGAGATCTTCCCCTTCCCGGATGGAATAATTCTTCACTTCCCCGCGGTACAGCACGAAACTTTCCCCGCCCTCCAAAAGCACCCGGATGCGCTTTTTATCAAGTTCTTCTAGTTCTATGACCAGCATTCTGTTTCCCTCCCCATTGCCAGACGGCTATGCCTGTGGGGCAGGCTTCTCCTCTGGAGCTTCCGGGGCTTTCGGTTCCGGGGCTTCTGCCTTCTCTGGCTTCCCATCCTTGGAGGCTGCCGCCTTCCCTGCTTTCCCGGCAGGTTTTTCCGGGGATTGAACCGCCTTGGGGGCTCCATCTTTCCCTTCCTCCTGCCCGCTTTCTTTTTCGTCCGTATCCTTCGCCAGCATCTGGTCCCTGACCTTCTTTTCTACCTCTGCGCACACCTCAGCATGCTCCCGCAGGTACTGCTTGGCATTTTCCCGGCCCTGCCCAATTTTAGTGCCATTATATGCAAACCATGCCCCTGATTTATTGACTACCCCAAGGTCCGTTGCAAGGTCTAAAATATCGCCTTCCTTGGAAATCCCTTTGCCGAACATGATATCAAATTCCGCTTCCTTAAACGGGGGGGCAACCTTATTTTTCACCACTTTGATCCTTGTGCGGTTCCCCACAAATTCCCCGGCCTGCTTTAACGCTTCCACCCGCCGGACATCCAGGCGGATAGAGGAATAAAACTTAAGCGCCCGCCCGCCGGTAGTGGTTTCCGGGTTCCCAAACATTACCCCCACCTTCTCACGGAGCTGGTTGATAAAAATAACGATACAGTTTGACTTGCTGATAACTGCCGTCAGCTTCCGGAGGGCCTGGGACATCAGCCGGGCCTGCAGGCCCACATGGGAATCCCCCATGTCCCCGTCAATCTCCGCTTTTGGCACCAGCGCAGCAACGGAATCCACAATCACAATGTCCACAGCGCCGGAACGGACCATGGTTTCTGTAATTTCCAGCGCCTGTTCCCCGTTATCCGGTTGGGAAATATACAGGTTGTCAATGTCTACGCCGATGCTCTTGGCATACACCGGATCCAGTGCGTGCTCCGCATCAATAAATCCTGCAATCCCGTTATTCTTCTGCACCTCCGCTACCATATGTAAGGCCACGGTAGTCTTACCGCTGGATTCCGGGCCGTATACTTCCACAATCCTTCCACGGGGCACGCCGCCTACCCCTAAAGCCAAATCCAGGCTTAAGCACCCAGTGGGGATAGACTCCACATTCATATTTGCCACAGAGTCCCCCAGCTTCATGATGGAACCTTTCCCAAAATCTTTTTCAATTTTTGCAATGGCAGCATCCAATGCTTTTAATTTATCTTCTTTTTTATCTTCTTTTGCCATATCCATTCTCCTTTTCACGAACTTATGTTCGTATTTAATATTAGTATACTTTTTGGGGATTGTCAACCATTTTTTGTAAATTCCTGTGACAGCTTTGTTTTGCTGAAGAAAAAAGACAGTTACAGAAAGTAACTGCCTTTTATTATAAAATCTATTTCCCGATCCGTCAAGCTAAGATTTTTAAAAAAGCTTCGCAATTTCCTCAATAGAATGGAACCCTACCGCTTTTTGGGCAACCTGCCCGTCCTTAAACAGGATCAGCGTCGGAATGCTCATCACCCCATATTTGTGGGACAGTTCGCCCTGTTCGTCCACATTCAGCTTGCCCACCTTGATGTGCGGGAACTCCTCTGCCGCCTGCTCAATCACCGGCCCCTGCATCTGGCATGGCCCGCACCAGGTCGCCCAGAAATCCACCAGCACCGGAACCTTGCTGCTTAATACTTCCTTTTCAAAATTTTCCGCTGTAATCTCCAATACTGCCATATTTGCTTCCTCCTATATTCTTAGAATCTTTCCCTGCATGACAAAGCCTTTTTACATAATGCCAAAACCCATCCCCATGTTACCATGCCCTGTAAAAAGCTCAGCGCACCTTAATCCTATAAATTATATTTTACCATACTTCCTGCATATTCCGATACTATTTTTGTTAAAAAAATGTTAAAAATTTATTTTCCTGCTTGAATACGCCCCGCCTTCGTGGTACATTAGTAACAGAAAACCATACTTGCAGAAAACTTATCGAGGTGTACAGATGAATAAAACCTTTTTAAACCAACTGTTACACGATTTACTTATTACGATTGGCCTGCTGCTCCTTACGACCGGATTTGCATCTGTCTTGTTTTTCTGTATTTCCAAGAATCCGGCAAACATTGCCCTGTTTTATATCATAGGCATAATTACGGCCGCACGGTACACGAACGGTTACCTATGCGGGATAGCGGCATCCTTCCTCAGCATTATTGTTATCAATTATTTCTTTACTTATCCATATTTCAGCCTGAATTTTTCACTTCGGGATTATCCGTTTACATTTATTTGTATGCTGAGCCTATCCTGCATCACCAGTGCTGCCACGACCCATCTAAAACAGCAGACCGAAATCCTTGCATTCCATGAAAAACAATTAGTAGAAGCAGAAAAAGAAAAAATGCGTGCCAACCTGCTACGTGCTATTTCCCATGACCTGCGCACCCCTTTAACCAGCATCCTCGGCTCCGTCGCTTCTATGGAAACGGAAGAACTTGCCCCGGATTCCTTGGAATGCCAAGAATTAATCCAAAACATCCACGATGACGCAAGCTGGCTGTTAAATATGGTGGAGAACCTCCTGTCTGTCACAAGAATCCAGACCGGGGACTCCAGCCTTAAGACCAGCCCGGAAATTGTGGACGAAGTGGTGGCAGAGTCTGTGACCCGGCTGCAGAACAGGTTTCCCAACGCAAAGATTGACGTTGCCATCCCTGCGGAAATCCTGATGGTCCCTATGGACGCCATGCTGATTGAACAGGTGCTTCTCAACCTTTTTGAGAACGCCATTACCCACTCCCAAACCAGCAGGCCCATCCAGCTTATTGTGGAAAACCATACAAGCCATGTGTGTTTCCGCGTCATTGACTATGGGGTCGGCCTTCAGGAGAGCCAGTTGGGGAACCTTTTTGACGGCACATATTCCGACGGCTTTTCTTCTGACACACGCAAAGGCATGGGCATTGGGCTTTCCATCTGCCACACCATAATTGCCGCCCATCATGGCAGCATCACAGCGCACAACCACCCAGAAGGGGCAGAATTTTTGTTTACTTTGCCAAAGGAGGAAGATTATGCATAAATTTACAGTACTTATTATAGAGGACGAAAAAAGCATTTGTGATTTTACCTCAAGGGCATTGGTTTCCCATGGCTACCGCGTCAGTTGTGCATCCACCGGGAAAGAAGCGCTTTCCCTAACGTCTTCCCTTTGCCCGGACATTATCCTGCTGGACCTGGGCCTTCCTGATTTAGATGGAATGGAAATCATCCATACGGTCCGCACATGGTCGGGGATGCCCATTATCGTGATTTCTGCCCGTACCCAGGAGGAGGACAAAGTACGCGCGCTGGATGCCGGGGCGGACGACTACCTTACCAAGCCTTTCGGCATCCCGGAGCTTTTGGCAAGGATCCGCACCTCCCTGCGCCACAGCAACAGAATCAACCAAAATAACGGGCTGCCACCCCGTCCCTACCGGGCAAAGGGCTTGGAGATTGATTTCCTCAAGCGCAGCATCACCGTAAACGGGCAGGCAGTCCATTTAACGCCGATTGAATACAAAATTGTGGTATTCCTTGCCCAGAATTCCGGCAAAGTCATGACATACTCGGCCGTGATGAACAATGTCTGGGGACCTTATTCGGAATCCGACAATAAAATTCTGCGGGTAAACATGGCAAACATCCGGCGCAAGCTGGAGAAAAACCCCGCCCAGCCTGTCTATATTTTCACTGAGGTCGGCGTGGGCTACCGGATGGCAGACGATGAGGAAAGCCTGTAATGCTGTGGATGCCCACCCCGCGGTACAATAATGCGTAAACAATACTGTAATGCCGCCCTACCGAAAATTTTAAGAAATACCCAATTGTTTTTTTTCTTATTATTGTTTACAATAGGGTTGGCACTTTATTACAATTATGCCAAAATATTTTATGAAATGAAGGGTTGATGCAATATGGACAACAGACAACGTCAAAGGCACAGGCAGGAGCTCCAGCGGCAGCAGCACCAGAGAAGGCGCAGAAGGCGCAGAAGGCAGCAAGCCTACCGGGCGCGCATCCTTGTAGGCCTGATGCTGCTTGCCATTGTGCTGATAGCAGGCATTGGCATAAACACTGCCGCCAAAAAATCCGCGGAACGCAAAGCCCAGAAGGAACAGGAACTCAGGGAGCAGGAACAGGCCGCGGCAGAAGCAGAGAAGAAAAAGAAAGAAAAGGAAGAAGAAGCCAGGAAACAGGAAGAAGCCCAAAAAGAGAAGGAAAAGCCTTTTACGCTGGCTGACCTTGACAACCCGGAAGGCTTTGACACCCGGCCAACCGAACATGGGATTGCGCTGCAGAATACCCAGATTGACATAAATGGGCTGGACACCACCGGGCTGGACTGGGGCCAGGGCGGGGACAAGGACCAGTGGAACCGGCCAGCCGGATGCCTGCAGTACCAGGAAAAATATGGGAAATACAACGCATATTTCATCAAGGATGAGCCGGAGAAGAAAGTCATCTACTTAACCATTGACGAAGGGTATGAATATGGCTGCTCCCCGCGGATTCTGGATACCTTGAAGGAAAAAAAGGTGCCTGCTGTATTTTTCGTGACAAAATCCTTTGCCGACCAGAACAATGACTTGGTGCAGCGGATGATTGACGAAGGGCACGAAGTGGGCAACCACAGCGTCACCCACCCTGCCGGCGGCCTGTACTCCCAAACGGTTGAGGAACAGACAAACGAAGTCACCGGGCTCCACGATTACATCAAGAACCAGTTCGGCTATGAAATGCACCTGTTCCGCTACCCAGCCGGGAAGTTCAATGAACAGTCCCTTGCCCTGCTGAATAACCTGAATTACAAAACGGTATTCTGGAGCTTCGCATATCTGGACTACGATGTGGAAAACCAGCCCGACCCGGCGGAAAGCCTGCAGAAAATGATAGACTGCCTGCATCCCGGGGCGCTCTACCTGCTCCATGCAGAATCTGAAACCAATACCCAGGTGCTTGGGGATTTTATCGACCAGGCGCGGGCGCAGGGATATGAATTTAAACTGTTCCAGTAACAAAAAGGAAACTGCTGTACCAGAAAAACCTATAGGTACAGCAGTCTGCCTGTGCCAGCAGGGATGCCCCAACATCAATTCCTACCAAACTCTGACAATACCAATCCCTCATTCCGGTCTAACGTCATGCCTACGCTCCAGCTATTGACAAACAAAAGCAGCGGGTTCCCTTTTAAATCCTGTACCTTTTTCATGTCGGAGGTGCCTGTCAGCTTTTCCACATCAATATCTTTATTTTCAATCCAGCGGATATGCTCATAAGGCAATTGTTCCAGACGGATATCCACGTTATACTCATTCTCCAGACGGTACTTGAGCACGTCAAACTGGAGGACGCCTACCACGCCGACGATAATCTCCTCCATTCCCCCATGGAATTCCTGAAAAATCTGGATGGCTCCCTCCTGGGCAATCTGGTTGACGCCTTTCACAAACTGCTTGCGCTTCATGGTATCTATCTGCCGCACCCTTGCAAAATGCTCCGGCGCAAAAGTAGGGATCCCTTCAAAGGCAAATTTCTCCGGGGAAACGCTTACGGTGTCGCCAATAGAAAAAATCCCCGGGTCAAACACCCCTATTATGTCCCCCGCATAAGCTTCTTCAATAATTTTCCGCTCCTGCGCCATCATCTGCTGGGGCTGGGACAGGCGCATGCTCCGCCCGCCCTGGATGTGGGTGACTTCCATGCCTGCTTCAAATTTGCCGGAACAGATGCGCATAAATGCAATCCGGTCCCGGTGGGCTTTGTTCATATTTGCCTGAATCTTAAATACAAAGGCAGAAAAATCCCTGGAAAATGGGTCGATTTCCCCAATATCCGCTTTCCTTGGAAGGGGCGGGGAAGTCATCTGAAGGAAATGCTGCAAAAAGGTTTCCACCCCGAAATTCGTCAATGCGGAGCCGAAAAACACTGGGGACAGCTCCCCTTTTGACACCAGTTCCATATCAAATTCTGCGCTTGCCCCGTCCAGGAGTTCCACTTCCTCCAGCAGCGCCGTCCGGAAGTCCTCGCCAATTTCTTCCGCCAGCGCCGGGTCGTCCACATCAATATCTTTTTCCAGGCCTTCCTTTGTGCCCTTTAAGGTATCGGAAAAAGTCATGACTTTCCTGGTATTCCTGTCATAGACCCCTTTAAAATTTTTCCCAGAGCCAATAGGCCAGTTAACCGGGCAGGTGGCAATGCCCAGCTCTTTTTCAATTTCATCCAGCAAGTCAAAGGTGTCGTTTGCATCCCGGTCCATCTTGTTGATAAACGTAAAAATAGGGATATGGCGCATAACGCAGACCTTAAATAATTTCCTTGTCTGGGCCTCCACCCCTTTGGACCCGTCAATCACCATCACTGCAGAATCTGCCGCCATCAAGGTCCTGTAGGTATCCTCGGAAAAGTCCTGATGGCCTGGCGTATCCAAAATGTTGATGCAGTATCCCCCATAATTAAACTGCAATACGGAAGATGTGACAGAAATCCCTCTCTCTTTCTCAATTTCCATCCAGTCGGACACTGCATGGCGGGCGGTAGCCTTCCCTTTTACGGAACCTGCAAGGTTGATGGCGCCGCCGTACAGCAGGAATTTTTCCGTCAATGTAGTTTTCCCGGCATCCGGGTGGGAAATGATGGCAAATGTCCTGCGTTTTTCAATTTCTTTTTCTAAATCTGGCAAAATAGTTCCTCCGTTTCTTAAATTAATACTTCCAGCTTCCCTTTTCCTGCCCGGATTCTGGAAACCTATATTTTTTCATTCTGGCATTATGCGGCAGCCCCCTTATATCTGGCCGGATAATTCCTCCATTTCCTGAATCAATGCGCCAAAAGTTTTCAGCGCTTCGGAAATCGGCTCTTTGGTTGTCATGTCCACCCCGGCGTCTTTTAACAAGTCAATGGGGGATTTGCTGCAGCCGCCTTTCAGGAAATTCAGGTAGCGTTCCACGGCCGGCTGTCCTTCTTCCAGGATTTTTTTGCTGAGGGCCATGGACGCCGCAAAGCTGGTTGCATACTGGTAAACATAAAAATTGTAATAAAAATGCGGGATCCTTGCCCATTCAATGGCAATTTCCTTATCTACTATTACATCCTTCCCATGATACTGCACATTTAACTCATAATAAAGCTGTTTTAAGGACTCTGCCGTCAATGTTTCCCCACGCTCCACCATTTCATGGGTCAAAAGCTCGAATTCCGCAAACATAGTCTGGCGGTAAAGGGTGCTGCGGAACTGATGGAGGAAATGGTTAATTAAATACGCCCGTTTCTTCTTATCCGCAGTGCGCTTCAAAAGGTAGTCCATCAGAAGCGCTTCATTGCAGGTAGACGCCACCTCGGCTACAAAAATTTTATAGTCGCTGTCAAAAATATTGTTGTTTTTGGCAGAGTAATAAGAATGGAGGGCATGCCCCATCTCATGGGCAAGGGTAAACTCCGAATCCAGATTGTACTGGTAATTCATCAGCACATAAGGATGGGCCAGATAGCAGCCTGCGGAATAGGCGCCGCTGCGTTTCCCTTCATTTTCATATTTGTCAATCCAGCGGTTTGCAAACCCCTCTTTCAGCACACGGACATAATCATCCCCAAGGACCTGCAATGCTTCTGCGATTTCCTCCTGCGCCTGCCCATAAGTGATTTCCCCTGTTTCCTGCGGGACCATAGGCACATAGACGTCATACATATGGAGTTCTTCCACCCCCAGCAGCTTCTTGCGCAGGGACATGTAGCTGTGCATATAGTGCATATTTTCGTGGACCGCCTCAATCAGATTATAGTATACCTCTTTGGGCACATTGTTGGCATCCACAGCCGCTTCCATGGAAGAACCATATTTCCTTGCTTTTGCATAAAAGAAATTCGATTTTGCCTTCCCTTCGTAGAGGGATGCAAATGTATTTTTGTACTGCTCATACCGGGCATAGTAGGCCTGGAACGCTTCCCGGCGCACCCCGGCGTCCTGGCTTTCCAATAAAGGGATGAAACGCCCTGCGCTGATTTTAACCGGCTCCCCGCCTTCCCCCTGAATGATGGGGTTTTCAAAATCTGCGTCTGTCAGAAGGCTGTATGACTTCTCCACAGCCGTCCCCATTTCCCTTGAGGACGCCAAAAGTTCTTCCAGCTCCGGGGCTAGGGTGTGGGCTTTCAGCCTGCGCAAATCCTCAATAGACGTCCGGTATCTGGAAAGTTCTGGGGCATCCTTATAACAATGCTGCATTTCCCCTTCTTCCATTGCGGTAATCCAAGCGTCCACGGGCGCAGTCCCAGTAGCCAGCTTGTGGTAAATGCCCATCATTTTCCCGCTTAGCCCCTGGAACACATCATTTCCAGTATCCACGTCCGCGCTGCGCTCCGAATAGCACAGGCATTTGTCCAATAAGAGCATCATTTCCTCCAGGCTTTGGAAATATTCCAGCAAATGCCCGCCGCTTTCCGACAGATATTCCTGGGTAAAAACCTTAAGCCCTTCTACCATCTGCTCCAGCTTGTGGGCGTCCTCCAAAAATAATTCTGTGGATGCATATAATTCTTCGGTTGCCCAGGTGTCCTCTTTGGGAACCTGGCTTCTTTTTAATAATCCTGCTGCCATTTCGCGCTACCTCCTGTTTTTTGCAGCCCGCCGTTTGGGTTGTGGCGGGAATCGTCTGGCACATTATAGCATATTGGGGGATTGTTGTCACTTTCCATTTTTCATTTAACTGTATAAGTCAGCAACCACCAGTTCAACTGGTGGTTTGCCCTAAGCCCTAATAAGGGCTTTCTTACTGCTCGCCCAAAAGGGCGGTGTCGCAAGCATTCTTACTGGTCCGCTAAAAAGCGGTACTTCTTGCATCTTCTTTTCGTGATTCTTCTGCCTGCCCGTTAATATATTTTCTGACAGCATCTTCCGTTATATTACCTATTGTTTCTACGTAATATCCACGTGCCCAAAATGCTTTGTTCCACTTACTTTGCAATTCTGGGTATCTGCCATATATCATTAGTGTGCTTTTTCCTTTTAAGTATCCCATAAAACTTGATATACTTATTTTCGGCGGAATTGCTACACTTAGATGTACGTGTTCCTCGCATACTGCGCCTGCTATTATCTCAACATCCTTATATTTGCATAATGTACTGATTATCTCACGTACATCGACTTTTATTTGCCCATACAATTGCTTCTTCCTATACTTCGGAATGAATACTATATGATACTGGCATTTCCATTTCGTGTGTGATAAACTTTTATTGTCCATTAGGACCGCCTCCTATTTTTGAGTTTGGCTTGCGGCACCATTCTCATTTTAACATAGGAGGCATTTTATTATATCCTCATCGTTTCCACTTACACGATTCTCCCCAGCATAGCTGGGGAATTAGACCTTTCATTAAACATATCAGATAAACTCATTTCTTTAGGCAATTCAAATTCTTTAGGCAGCGACTGAATCGCCAAGGCCTCTGAAACGGAGATCCTTCTTATCTTATATGGATGTAAATGCACCTCCAAATCCGCATCCCATTTAATGATACGTTATCTGCCACTGCCCCTATAGTATAACACCATCGCCTGAAAAAGTACAGTGCAAATTGAACATTTGTTCTATTTTATATAAATCCTCCCTACAAGTTTTCAAAAATCTTCCGGGCACACACCACAATCCCCAGAGTCACAACCCCTGCAAACAGGACTACCACATATTCAAACCCCTTGCATGCCCCAAACATCACGCCGTAAAATGCATTTCCCAAGGGCTGGGCGCACATGCATATGGTAAGGATAACTGCGATCACCTTTCCCAGCAGGTTCTGGGGCGTTTCCGTCTGGATAAACGACATCATCTGCACCGAAAAAACCGTGGAACATACCATAACCAAAAAGCTGCATCCTGTCAGGACCAGATAATTCACCATCCCAGATTCAAAAAACAGCAAGGACAGCCCTATCGGGAATACCGGAGCCGCACAGGCAACCAGAAGGTTCCCCGTCTTTTTTATAGACAGCTTTCCCGCAAAAACCCCGGCGCAAATGCCCCCTGTCAGCCCACCGGCCGCCAAAGCCCCTTGCGCATAACCAAACAGCCTATTTGCTTCATGGGCCTCCAAATCCAATACCTCCGTCACCAGGTACGGCATCCCTACAATTATCATGGCAGACAAAAATAAGTTTATCCCGCAAACCACAAGAAGCGCTTTCCCAATGACTGGCTTTTCCTGCCGGATAAACCGGACGCTTTCCCCAAAATCTGCTTTTATGGTGTCCCACAGGTTCCCGCTGGGTTCCAGTTTTTCAAAGGGCATCTTGATAAAAATTTCCATCACTGCCGACAGGAAAAAGCATACAATGCAGACCCACAGCACAGGCCTAAGCCCATAAGCGCTGTAAACAATCCCGCCCAGCACAGGCCCAACCAGCGAAGCAAAGGAGCTGATGGTATTGATGATGGAATTTGCCGCCATATAATTTTCCTGGCTGGCCAGCATAGGTATGCTTGCCTGCACCGAAGGCTGGTACGCTCCGGCAATCCCATACAAAAGCATCAGCGCAGAGGTCTGCAGGAGGACAAGGTCCACTTTGCCCAAAAGCAGGGAAACCGCCAAAATCACTGCCGCAGTAAAAAAATCCAGCACAACCATAATGTTTTTCTTATTCACCCGGTCCGCCAAAATCCCGCCCACCGGGGACAGCAGGATTGCCGGGATAAATGCGCAGGCAGTCACCATCCCATATAGGGCGGCGGAACCTGTCTGGTTCAGCAGGTACAGGGGCAGCGCAAACCGTATGGTAGCATTGCCAAAGAGCGAAATAATCTGCCCCAGCACAACTAATGTAAAATCCTTTGTAAATAATTTTTTTCCCATTGTTTATCCATTCCTTTCTTTGTATTAATACCAAACGTCGGTATGTATAAGCCCAAAAAAATATCCTTCCAGTTTTCTTTGCCAACCTTACACAACCATCCATCAACGGTTTAAAAACCTAGAGTTCCCCCTTCCTTTCGCTGCCAGCCTGCCCTCACGGCAGCCTATGCAAAAGCTTTTTACTTGGCCTGCCGGCAACCCAAGCTGCCCTGAATTGCCGCCTGCCCATAAAAACGTTATTTTTTCTCCTGATAAATAGATGTAAGTTCCTGCAGCCTTTCCAGCATTTCCTCATCTACAATATCCAGCCCCAATCCCTGCATCATCTGCCGGAACACCTGGAATTTCCCATAAGCATGCTCCCTGGTATCCTCAAACACCATAGGGTTCATCCAAATATTTGCCACAAGGATAATAAGCTCCGCCAACTGTTCCGGGTAATCTGTCTGGATGGAACCATCCGCAATCCCCTGTTCAATAATAGGCGTAATATAAACTGGCGGCACTTCCTTGATGGTATCGTTCAGCAGGCTCGCTAAAAGCTTCGGGTTATTGTGGAAATTCGGCGCTGCAGTGAAAATTTCATCCTGCACCGGCCGGTTAATGGATTCCTTAAAAATTGCCTTCAGCTTTTCCCTCCCCGTCATCCCTTTGCAGTCACGGATCCTGACAAGCAACTGGTTGGATTCCTCCGTCATCCTGTCGGACACTGCCATCAGGATTTCTTCCTTTGACTTAAAATGGTGGTAGATAGCCCCTTTGCTCAATCCGCCCAAATGGCTGATAATGTCCTGAATGGAGGTATGCTCATAGCCTTTCTTCATAAACAGGCGGTAAGACACATCCAATATTAAATTTACCGTTTCCTCTGGGTGCTTGTTCCGGGCCATCTCCTACCTCCAAGGCTGTTGCTGATAGCTTTTATCTTAACATACTGCCAGTATGTTTGTCAACTGCCAAAGCATATTCCAAAAATAACTTTTTTATACCATGCCAAACACAATGCTGTAAGCTAAAATGCACCAAGGTTTCCCCAAAATAATAATCCATATAAATTTTTTGCTGTTCATATTCAAAAGCCCCGACAAATAGCACAGCAAATCGTCTGGGAACAGGGGAAGCAGCGTGGCAACAAACAGGAACCAGCCAAAGGACTTGCTGTTCTCAATTTTTCCGCTCCATTTTTCATATTGATGCCCGGGAAACAGGGATAGCACAATCTGAACCCCATATTTCCGCGCAAGGAAATAGGCCATTATGGAACCTACGCTGATGCCAATATAGTTGCACCAGAAGCCTGCCATGCTGCCAAATGCAACCGCCCCGGCAGCGCAGCCCAGATACCCCGGCAGCACCGGGATTACTACCTGAAAAGCCTGAAAGACCATCAGCAGGAAAGGCGCAGCCAGGCCAAAGCTTTTCATATACTCCTGCACTGCTTCTACCGAATCAAATTTCTGGTTAAAAAAATGTTTTGCCAAAACCATTGCAGCAACCACAAATGCTATTGTCACTGCTATTTTTATTTTTTTAATCATGCAGTTTTCCCTTTCCTGTTTACTGAAATCCCTGCTGTACAGTTCCTTTTTTGCATTTACTGATATTTCGCTCATGCTGCCTTCCTTTCCCATCCAATTGATAAGTTCCTTCCGCCGCCCCGCCTGCTGCCTTACGGGATACTCACCTGCCCTGAAATTTTTTCCCCCAGCCCTTCGGCTCTAATTTCAACATCACATCCATATACCATTTGGAAAGCCCGCTTTTCCCTACAAACTGGTAACTGAATTCTCCCAGCGCAACCCCTGCAGCCACGTCGATCAGCACATGCTGTTTGGTGGTAAGGGTGGAAATGCAGACGCTGGCAGCCATCAGGAAGGAAGCAGCCCGGTACCATTTTGGGATCCTTTCATTCTTCCTTACAGCGATAAAAGAAAGCCAGCTCGCAAGGCAATGGATGGAAGGGAGCAAATTGTCTGCGGCGTCCATCTGGTACAACAGCCGCATCCCTTCTTCCCATATAGAGTGCCCTTCTATGATTGGCCTTGTATTCGTTGTGGGAAACACAAGGAAAAACACAAGGCAGATAAGTTTGGAAAATAAATCTGCACCCAAAAACCGGAATGCTTCCTCCTGCTCCTGCCTGCACCCAATCACATAATTCACAAGCCAGAATAAGTAGCAGCCCCAATATATAATAAGCGTCCATGGCAGAAATGGAATCTGTTCATCCAGGGGGTTGGAGAGGTTATAATGCTTCTTATCTGACATCAGCAGCCTTGTGCCAAAATAGGCAATGTCATTGCATACAAATGTCAAAATCAGGGGCAGCCATGTGGCCTTGGGGATTAGCAGTGTTTTCTTTTCCATAGATTGCTCCTTTTCTGTCAATTAATATAAACGATACATCTTAACTAGACCTTCAATTATTTCTTAAATTTTCCTGAATATTTCATAATTTTCTGTTGGATGGGCAGCAAAAAGGCAAGATATGGAAACCCTTGTCCTGTCGCCATATCTTGCCCTCTTGTTATCGGGATGCAGCTCCCTTTATTTTCTTCCGCAGCATTGCTTATACTTCTTCCCGCTGCCGCATGGGCATGGGTCATTGGGGTATATTTTCGCAGATTCCCGCCTTTTCGGCGCCTTCTGCATGGATTCGTCGCGGTTTGTCCCTGTGACTTTCGCCACCTGCTCCCGCTCTACCTTCTGCTCAATGCGTACATGGAACAATAAGCGCACGGTATCTTCCTGAATGTTGGCTATCATGCCGTCAAACATGTCATAGCCGCTCATCTTATATTCCACCAACGGATCCCGCTGCCCGTAAGCCTGCAGGCCAATGCCTTGGCGAAGCTGGTCCATGTCGTCAATATGGTCCATCCATTTCCGGTCAATAACTTTTAAGAGCACTACCCGCTCCAGCTCCCGGACAGCCTCAGGTTCCGGGAATTCTGCTTCTTTCATTTCATATAGCTTCACTGCCTGCTCTTTCAGGCGGTGCTTTAGCTCATTGGCCTGGATGTCCTTCACTTCTTCTGGGGCAACTGGCTTTAAGGGGATAATCGGAATCAGAAGCTGGTTCAGCTCATTCAGGTCCCATTCTTCGCTCCCCTGGTCTGCGGAAATACAGGTGTCTACCGTATTTTCCACACGGTCTGTAATCATCTTGTAAATCACATCCCGCATACTTTCCCCGTCCAATACCCGGCGGCGTTCAGCATAAATAATTTCCCTCTGCTCGTTCATGACTTGGTCATATTCCAGCAAATTCTTACGGATGCCAAAATTGTTGCTCTCTATCTTCATCTGGGCCTTTTCAATGGCGCTTGTCAGCATTTTATGCTGAATCTGCTCATTTTCCGGTACGCCCAGGGTATTGAACATGCCCATCAGCCTTTCCGAACCAAACAGGCGCATCAAATCATCTTCCAGCGAAATGAAGAACTGGGATTCCCCCGGGTCCCCCTGCCGCCCAGAACGGCCGCGGAGCTGGTTGTCAATACGCCTTGACTCATGGCGCTCGGTACCGATGATTTTCAGGCCCCCCGCTTTCTTTGCATCTTCGTCCAGCTTAATATCCGTACCACGGCCCGCCATATTGGTAGCAATGGTCACTGCCCCATGCTGGCCTGCCTCAGCCACGATTTCCGCTTCCAGTTCGTGGAACTTGGCATTCAATACCTTGTGCTGGATGCCCCGCCGCTTCAGCATACCGCTGATTAATTCAGAAGTTTCAATCGTAATCGTACCTACTAAGACTGGCTGCCCCTTTTCATGGGCCTTCTCAATTTCATCTATGACAGCATGGAATTTTTCTTTCTTGGTCTTGTATACCGCATCCTGCAAATCCTCACGGATTACCGGCATATTGGTAGGGATCTCAATAACGTCCATCCCATAGATATCCCGGAATTCTTTTTCCTCTGTCAGCGCAGTACCCGTCATGCCGGCTTTTTTCGTATATTTATTAAAGAAATTCTGGAAAGTGATATTCGCCAGCGTCTTGCTTTCCCGCTTCACCTTCACATGCTCTTTTGCTTCAATTGCCTGGTGCAGGCCATCCGAATAGCGGCGCCCCGGCATAATACGCCCGGTAAATTCATCCACAATCAGGACTTTTTCATCCTGGACCACATAATCCTGGTCCCGGAACATCAGGTTATGCGCCCGGAGGGCGAGGATAATGTTATGCTGGATTTCAAGGTTTTCTGCATCCGCCAGATTTTCTATATGGAAAAATTTCTCAACTTTCTTTACGCCTTCCGCCGTAAGGTTTACCACTTTGTCCTTTTCATTGACAATGAAATCCCCGGTTTCTTCCTGCTCCACCCCCATAATAGCGTCCATCTTGGAAAATTCCGGCAGGTCTTCCCCCCGGGTTAGCTGCCTTGCCAGAATGTCGCAGGCTTCATACAGGCTGGTGGATTTCCCGCTCTGCCCGGAAATAATCAGGGGCGTCCTGGCTTCGTCAATCAGCACCGAGTCCACCTCGTCAATAATGGCGTAATGCAGATCGCGCTGCACAAGCTGTTCTTTGTAAATCACCATATTGTCACGCAGGTAGTCAAAACCCAGCTCATTATTGGTAACATACGTAATGTCGCAGCCATAGGCGGCCCGCCGTTCGTCATTATCCATGGAATTCAGCACCACGCCTACCGTAAGGCCCAGGAATTCATGGACTTTCCCCATCCATTCAGCGTCGCGGTGTGCCAGATAGTCGTTGACGGTAACGATATGGACCCCTTTCCCTTCCAATGCATTCAGGTAAGCAGGGAGGGTAGACACCAGCGTTTTCCCTTCACCAGTTTTCATTTCCGCGATACGGCCCTGATGGAGGATGATGCCGCCAATTAGCTGCACCCGGTAATGCTCCATGCCCAAAGCCCGCCTTGCCGCTTCCCGCACCACTGCGTAAGCTTCCGGCAGAATCTGGTCCAGGGTTGCCCCTTCTTCCAGCCGCTTCTTAAATTCCTTTGTCTTGCCTTTTAACTGTTCGTCAGCCAGTTCCATCATGGATGGCCTATAGTTTTCAATTGTTTCCACAATGGAATTAATTCTCTTAATTTCCCGTTCGCTGTGGGTCCCGAAAACTTTATTGATAATACCCATAATACTATGCTCCTATTTTACTCTGGCAGCAGGCTGCCAGTTCTACTCCGTTTACGGCGGACAACTTCTTACATTGTACCACTTAATGGTTTGATTCACAATACTTTAG
>Ga0224483_100020_pt1 | contig 33262 bp, 31 predicted proteins | sample hydfratestSal1_FD_181453 | JGI IMG/M metagenome (GOLD analysis project Ga0224483, IMG submission 181453) | Metatranscriptome of mouse feces microbial communities from Columbus University, Ohio, United States - Sal1 (Metagenome Metatranscriptome) ... | reverse complement strand
ATAAAAAAGTGTCTTCGACACTTCAACTCCCCGAACCCCTCACTCATGAGGGGAATTAGGGGTTTCTTTTTTTATCGTTTTCCTGCATAATGGTCTCATGAGCATACTACAAGATATTTTTAAGGACCATTATGAAGAAATGATTTATACATTACATCCACGTCTGTCTGTCATAGAAAACGTGGATAAAATGATAGGCTGTGGCGACCCCGCTTTCGGCGGTGCCATGTACGGCTGCCCTCACTGTGGAAAACTCAAATTCGTCCCTTTCCGCTGCCACAGCCGTTTCTGCCCTACCTGTGGAAATCTCTATGCCATGCAGCGCACTACGTCCATGTCCTTTAAGCTGGTTAACGTCACCCACCGGCATTGTGTTTTTACCATTGACAAAAACCTACGAAAGTTTTTCCTTGATGACCGAACATTGCTTGACTGTCTCTTCCATGCCGTGAACAGTGCTGTTTCCCGAATGTTTTACAAGCAGAACAAGTCAATGAATTTCACTCCCGGTTTTATCATGGTTCTCCATACCTTTGGAAGGGATTTAAAATGGAACCCCCATATCCATTGTCTCATTTCTGAAGGCGGGTACGGCGGCAACGGTTTCTGGCGCAATGTCAGTTATTTCAACTACACCTATCTCCGCAACGCTTTCCGTACCGCCCTTCTTAATGAGATGGAGGCAGAGATCGGCCCTTCCTTTAATAAGGTGAAAGCTCTCTGTTATAAGGAACATCCAGAGGGGTTCTACGTGTATGCCAAACCAAACAAATGCGATCCCAAAACGGTTGTAAAATACATCGGGCGCTATCTTGGCCGTCCCGTGATCGCCACCTCAAGAATCGACAGATACGATGGTGACTCTGTCACTTTCCACTACAACCGACACGAAGATGACAGGTACGTGGAAGAAACTATTCCCGTTATGGAATTCATACAGCGTCTCATCCAGCATATCCCGGAAAAGCATTATAAAATGATCCGCTATGGCGGCCTTTACGCCCGCCACCGGGAGATTGATAAAAAGCTCCGCCGGGCTGTCTCCCGTGAAAAGCATCATGTATACAGAAGCTTTAACCAGTGGCGCACCGCCATTCTCTCTGCCTTTGGCTATGACCCTCTAAAATGTGAATGCGGTACTACCATGCTGTTTTTAGAGCTATACTTTAACCATAAACGTGTTTCTCTGGAAGAAATGTACGAGAAAGCCATGTCCCGTTCTCGTGGAAAAAGGTCGTCTGCATGACTTTCACAGATCCCCTTCCTGTGATATACTCCTTTTAAAGGAGGCTGCGCATATGAATCCAAATACAGAGAAACTACGCAAAAAATATATGGATCATCCACCGGAAGGAATGACATCCGAGGACATTCGCCGCATGAGCGAGGATGACCTTCTTGATATGGATGATTTCTTAAATGAAGATGAATTGGATGACGATTTTGGCGGGGAAGGCTTTTATATCTTCTAAACCATATATCGTCTTATCGTCATGCACAGGCAGGGATTTATCTAACATATGTTCGGTAAATTCCTGCTTATTTTATGTCCGCAAACAGTCGAATTTTCCTATAAAGTAAAGTAAAAAAATCACAGTGAAAACTCACTGTGATTTCTTGAAAGCAGTTCCAAAACAAAGAAATCATCATTGCATAATGTCTACAATCACTTTTTTATCGTTTTTCGCTGCTGCTGCTTTTACAACGGAACGGATTGCCTTCGCAATTCGTCCCTGTTTTCCGATTACCTTTCCCATATCTGCCTGGGCAACACGTAACTCTATCACAATGGATTTTTCATTCTCAGTCTCTGTAACTGCAACTTCATTCGGATAATCCACAAGTGCTTTCGCAATTACTTCTACCAATTCTCTCATTACGTCACCTCACGAAGATTATTTTTCGATACCGGCTGCTTTGAAGATCTTCCCTACTACTTCGGTAGGCTGTGCACCATTTGCTAACCATTTTTTTGCCAATTCTTCATTGACATGAAATTCGCTTGGGTCTTTTGTGGGGTCGTAAGTTCCGATTTCCTCAATAAACTTACCATCCCTTGGCGACCTGGCATCAGCAACAATAATCCTATAGAAAGGAGCCTTCTTCTTTCCCATCCTCTTTAATCTAATCTTAACCATCGTATCTCACCTCCTGCTATCTAGATCTTATTTATTTGTAACCAGCGGCAGTCTTGGCTGCCCTGTTACAGACTAAGTGTTAAGAATGAAAGCTGTTTTATCCAAGGCCAAACGGCAGCTTGAAGCCGCCCCGGCGTTTCCCTTTGCCGCCGCCCATTAAGCCCGGCATCTGCTTCATCATTTTCTTGCTTTGCTCAAACTGTTTCACAAGGCGGTTTACTTCGCTGATATCTACTCCGGCGCCTTTTGCGACCCTCCGCTTCCGGCTGGGGTTTAAAATGGAAGGGTTTGCCCGCTCTTTGGGAGTCATGGAATAAATAATCCCTTCAATCCTTGCCATTTTCTTTTCATCCATGGCATTTTCAATCTCTGCAATCTGTGCGCCGCCAATCCCGGGCATCATGCCAAGCAGGCTGGAAATGCCGCCCATTTTTTTCATCTGGCTCATAGATTCCAAATAGTCGTCAAAGCCGAATTCGGCTTTTTTCATCTTCTGTTCCAGTTCCCTTGCCTTTTCCTCGTCGATGGTTTCCTGTGCTTTTTCAATCAGCGTCAGCACATCCCCCATGCCCAGGATCCGGTTCGCCATACGTTCGGGATAAAACTGTTCCAAATCAGAAAGCTTTTCCCCCATGCCTACATACAGCAGGGGTTTCCCTGTTACAGAACGGATGGATAGCGCTGCCCCGCCGCGGGTGTCGCCGTCCAGCTTGGTAAGGACTACGCCGTCAATGCCTATTTTTTCCTCAAACATGGAAGCTACATTCACTGCGTCCTGCCCTGTCATGGCATCCACCACCAAAATGGTCTGGTGGACTTCCACCTGTTCCTTGATTTCCTGCAGCTCCTGCATCATCTCCTCATCAATGTGCAGGCGGCCGGCAGTATCTAAAATCACTACGTTGCAGCCCTTTGCCCTGGCATGTTCTATGGCTGCCTTTGCAATATTGGCCGGCTTATGGCTGTCCCCCATGGAAAATACTTCCACGCCCTGCTTCTCCCCATTGATCTGTAACTGTTGGATTGCGGCTGGGCGGTATACGTCGCAGGCAGCCAGCAAAGGCTTCTTGCCTTTCTGTTTCAGTTTCCCGGCTATCTTGGCGGTTGTAGTGGTCTTACCAGCCCCCTGTAGGCCTGCCATCATAATTACCGTCATCTCGCCGCCTGGTTTCAATGCAATTTCCGTGGTTTCGGAGCCCATCAGGGAAACTAATTCTTCATTTACAATCTTTATCACCATCTGCCCAGGGTTCAGGCCGTTCATTACATCCTGCCCTACAGCCCGCTCCTGCACAGATTTCACAAACTTCTTAACTACTTTAAAGTTGACATCTGCTTCTAACAATGCAAGCTTTACTTCCTTCAGCGCGGTCTTTACGTCATCCTCTGTCAGAAGGCCCTTGCTCCGCAAAGATTTGAATACATTCTGTAATTTTTCCGATAAGCTGTCAAATGCCATCTTATAACTCCTCTAATATTTCATTGGAAATGGCTTCTATCTCTGCCATTACTACTGCTTCCTTCTGGTCCTGGTAATTCTGGCTGAGCGCCCGGATTTTGCTGACTTTTTCCTTGGTGTTAAGGAACCGTTCCAATAGATGCAGCTTCCCTTCATACCCTTCTAGTATCCTGTCACAGCGTTTCACCAAGTCATGGACGCCTTGGCGGCTGATTCCCTCCTCCTGGGCGATTTCGCTCAATGATAAATCATCTAGTACAAATTCTTCGTAAATATCTCTTTGGTGGTCTGTGAGCAGTTCCCCATAAAAATCATAGAGGTAGGTCTGCATGACTTTTCTTTCCATTGCAATCACCTTGGGTATCATACTATAAAAGGGCAGAAGTGTCAAGTGTTTTTTCTTTACGAACTATTGTTTGTGTTGTTTCGCCATGTATTATATCCGATTATTTCAGTATTGCTGCCATTTAACATGTGATATAATCAATCATTTTGTGTATATTAAAACTGGCTTTCGTACATACCTTGTTCTATATGATTTCTCACACCATTCCAAGCCAGTCAACATAATCGCCTGCCTTTTATTTTAGGAGTTCCGCTTTCACGCTCTTAGTCCTTACCCCATAAAATATTTTCCCATCCAGAACCTTATAGGCACGGATCCGGTAATAGCGGATTTTCTTCTTTTTCAGGCTTTTGTCCGTATAGGTTATTTTATTTTTTGATGTTGTCCTTACAATTTCCTTAAAGCCGGAATTTTTCTTGGAAGAAGCATAGATCACGTAACCAGTGGCTTTCGGGTTTTTCTTCCATGACAGCTTTGCCTGCCCATTTTTCAGGCGTTTTACCGTCAGGGCAGGCGCCTTTAATGTAATTCCCCTTGTGTTCATGCTCAAAGAGCTTGTGCAGTATTCATGGGCGTTGTTCGCTGCAATTTTATAAAAATAATAGGTGTTCACCTTTGCCGTCTTATCTACATAATTCCTCTTTTTGCTGGTCCCAATCAGGCTGTATGGCCCATTCTTTGTGGTAGAACGGTAAATCCCATAGCTGGATGCCCCTGGCACGGCATTCCATGCAATCTTAATATTCCCAAACTCCGTTTCTGCCAGGGAGCCATTTGCAGAAGAAGTTTTTAACTGCTCCGGCATACTGCAGGTGACATACAAGGTATACGACGCCTTATCTGCTGTATTATCCTGGTTGACCACTGTTATTACAGCTTTTCCAGAAGCCTTCACATCCACAAGGCCGGTATCCGGGTCTACTGCGGCTACGCCCGTATTGCTGCTGGACCATCTTAAATTCCCGGAATCTGCCGAGGGGCGTATCTGGATTTTGTACCCCTGCCCTGCCAGATACCATTGCCGTGAAAAGGATAAGGGCGTCCTTACGGAAACGCTGCAAAATGCCTGCAGGCCGTCCGGCGTCACTGCTGCAACCACAGTGTCCCCTTGCTGGTTCCCTTTTACAGCCCCAGTAGCCGGGTTTACCGACGCAATATTTGTATTCAGGCTTTTATACGTAACGCCGGAAGAACCAGGGGCAATTGCCGTGACAGTCGCCGACTCATTCGTTTTCAGCGTAAGCTTTTCTTTATCCATACGGATAGAACCTGGCACCAAAGAAACAAGGTTTAACAGCTCCTGTTCCGAAAGGCTGCAGTTTTTCAGCGTGGCTTTCCTGGGGTCTGGCAATTCCCCATAAATCCTGTAGTAAAAAGACGCTGCCGCCAGAAAATAGCCTGCGTAAGCCGGGTGCTTTGAATCAATCCCCACCAGACGCATCCATGGGTACAGAATATGGGCGCGGTTGGCATGCATCCCCACTGGGACTACCTCCACCTGAAGCATCTGCTTGAGCAAATGGTACCCAGCGGCAAGGCGCAGTTCCATTTCCCCCGCCGTCAATAGCTGGGGCGTCCCATTCACTTTAATTGGTACGCCATCGCTGAACCCCTGGTTCATATACAGAAGCGGGGTGGCCTGGGGCTGGTAAATCTTCACCATGTCCAAAAGGCGTTCCACAGCCGGGTATGTGCGTTCCTCCAAATATTCAATCGGCGATGTGGTCTGTTCCTGAAATATAATATAATCCCAGTCTTCACCCACTAAAAGGGACACCAGTTCCCTATGGTAAGAAAGGTAGCCTGTATCCAACCCCGCATAATACCTGAGCCATGCAGAACCATGGGCCAATGTCTTCACATCTATATTCCGCCCTTCGCCAGCAGCCAGTTCTTCCAGCGGCTGTTCTACCGTATACGTAATATTTTGGGAAGTCCATTTGGAAAAACTATTCCCAACAATCAGTACCCGCACCGGGTATCCTTGCGCCACACTGTTCCCTGGGTTATCTTCCCCCTTGGCCCCTGCCCGGTTCCCGGCGCTTTTTTCTATGGCTGTTCCAGATGTCCCTCCATTGCCTGTGCCCTGCATTGCATACACCTCCATGCTCCCCATGGTGCTGAACAATAGGGCAAGCAATATACACAAAAATTTTCTCATATGCATCTCCTTTGGCTGAAAGCCTATCCCTATATTTTTTCTGTCCATTGGGCTGCAGCACCGGTTTTGGCTAGCCCACGCGCTGAACTGCCGCCAGCTACAGGCTCGTCCGCACCGGCTTTGGCTGGTAGCCCTTCTGTTCCAGCGAACCGATAATCTGCCCCTTATGCTCCGTGCCGAATGCTTCCATCGTAATCCGGAGCTCCACGGCTGCATTCCGGTTGGTGGACACGAACTGGTTATGCTCTAATTTTATAACATTTCCCTGCTCTTTGGCAATAGCATCTGCTACTTTGCACAATTCCCCCGGCTTATCCGGCAAAAGCACTGACACAGTAAAAATCCTGTCACGGAAAATCAGCCCCTGCTGCACCACGGAGGACATGGTAATGACATCCATATTCCCGCCGCTCAAAATAGAAACAACACGTTTATTTTCCACATCCAGATGGCGCAGGGCTGCAACAGCCAGAAGCCCGGAATTTTCCACTACCATTTTGTGGTTTTCCACCATGTCAAGGAAGGCAACTACCAGTTCATCGTCCTCCACCGTAATAATGCCGTCCAGATTTTCCCGGATATAGGGAAAAATCATTTCCCCCGGCGTCTTAACTGCAGTGCCGTCTGCAATGGTGCTGACACCGGGCAAAGTCGTCACCTGCCCAGCTTCGATGGAGGCCTGCAGGCAGTTCGCCCCGGCAGGCTCTACCCCTATCACCTTAATTTTGGGGTTTAATAGCTTGGCAAGCACGGACACCCCGGTAGCAAGGCCGCCGCCCCCTACCGGAACAAGGATGTATTCCACCAGGGGAAGCTCCTTAAAAATTTCCATTGCTATGGTCCCTTGCCCGGTAGCCACCGCCAGGTCGTCAAAGGGATGGATAAAGGTATACCCATGCTCTGCCGCCAGCTCGTATGCTTTCTGGCAGGACTCGTCGTACACATCCCCATACAGGATGACTTCGGCCCCGTACCCTTTGGTGCGGTTGACTTTAATCAGGGGCGTGGTGGTGGGCATGACAATCGTAGACTTTACCCCGTAGCATTTTGCCGCATAGGCCACCCCTTGGGCATGGTTCCCTGCGGAAGCTGTTATCAGGCCTTTTTCCCGCTCCTCGTCTGTAAGGGTGCTGATTTTATAGTAGGCCCCCCGTACTTTATAGGCTCCGGTGAACTGCATATTTTCTGGTTTCAGGTAAACCTTGTTCCCGGTCTGCCTGCTTAAATAATCGCTGTATACCAGCTTTGTTTCCAATGTTACTTCCCGTACAATTTTACTCGCTTCTTCAAATCTTTCAAGGGTCAGCATGGCTTATTCCTCCTTGGCATTTTCACTGACAGTAAACAGCGCGTTTACAAACTGTTCTGAATCAAATTTCTGCAAATCGTCTATGGTTTCCCCCACCCCGATATATTTCACCGGGATGCCCAGCTCTGACTGGATGGCAACGGCAATGCCGCCTTTGGCTGTCCCGTCCATTTTTGTCAGTATAATGCCGGAAATATCTGCCACCTCGGAAAACTGCTTTGCCTGGGCAAGGGCGTTCTGCCCGGTAGTCCCATCCAGCACTACCAGTGTTTCCCGGAAGGCTTCGGGATATTCTTTTTCCAAAATCCTGTGGATTTTTTTTAATTCTTCCATCAGGTTTTTTTTGTTGTGGAGCCGTCCGGCTGTGTCGCACAGGAGCACGTCCGCATTCCTTGCCTTTGCCGCCTGCACTGCGTCGTAGACCACGGCGGCAGGGTCTGCCCCTTCCTGCCCGCCAATCATGTCCACCCCTGCCCGGTTTGCCCATTCGTTAAGCTGCTCCCCGGCGGCGGCACGGAAGGTGTCTGCTGCTGCGATAACCACACGTTTCCCCTGGTCTTTCAGCTTCCCGGCAAGCTTCCCGATGGAGGTGGTCTTGCCTACCCCGTTGACGCCGATTACCAGGACCACGGAGGTTTCATGCTCAAACTGGTAGGCAGTTTCCCCTACGTCCATCTGTTCCTTAATGCTGGAAATCAGGAGCTCCTTGCATTGGGCTGGCTCTTTGATATGCTGCTCCTTTACTTTCGCCCGCAGGTTTTCAAGGATTTCCGTGGTGGCATGGACGCCCAAATCCCCCATAATAAGGATTTCCTCCAGTTCTTCATAAAAATCCTCGTCTATGCTGGAAAACCCGCTGAAAATAGAATCTATCCCGGACACGATGGTGTCCCTTGTCTTTGTCAGGCCTTTCACAAGGCGGCTGAAAAAGCCTTTTTTTTCTTTTTCTCCGCTATTCATTGTCTGTGGCTCCTTTCTGTAAAAATTCAATGCTATGTAGCTAAGGTTTCAATTAAGTCTACGGAAACCAACGTAGATACGCCCTTCTCCTGCATGGTAATGCCGTACAGGCGGTCGGCGGCTTCCATCGTGCCACGGCGGTGGGTGATTACGATAAACTGGGTGTGCCTGGTGAGTTTATGCAGGTATTTTGCAAACCGTCCTACATTGGAATCGTCCAGCGCCGCCTCAATCTCGTCCAGAAGGCAGAAGGGGGAGGGCTTTAGGTTCTGGATGGCAAACAGCAGGGAAATGGCTGTCAGGGACTTTTCCCCTCCGGAAAGCTGCATCATGTTCTGGAGTTTTTTCCCCGGGGGCTGGGCAATAATGCGGATGCCGCACTCCAGGATATCCTCATCTTCTACCAGCTCCAGTGTGCCACGGCCGCCGCCGAACAGCTCTTTGAATACCTTGTCAAATTCCTTCTGGATTTGGGCAAATTTTTCCAGAAACTGCCGGCGCATGCCAGTATCCAGTTCATCGATAATGCCAAGGAGTGTTTTTTCTGCTTCTATCAGGTCGTCATGCTGGCTTTTCAGGAACAGGTAACGTTCGGACAGTTCCCGGTAATCCTCAATGGCGTTTACGTTCACGTCCCCCAGCCTGCGGATTTCTTCTTTTATCTCAGCAATCCGTTTTTTCATTTTGGCAGGGTCGTCATAATCTTCCCTGCGCAGCCCCATGGCATTGTAACGGGTCAGCTCATATTCTTCCCACATATAGCTGGCCTGATGCTCCATAGTTTCGTCCAGTTTTTCCTTTTGGCTGTTTAAGCGGTAAACCTCTTTGTCCAAATCGTTGATGCGCTTGGAAAGTTCTTCCTGTTTCTGGAAAAAACCTTTATAGGCAAGGGACATTTCTTCCCGCTTCTGCTGCCCTTCTGCAATCTGCTGTTCCAGTCTGGCTCGGGCTGCTTCGGACTGCCCGACCGCCTGTTCCAGCTCCTGTATGTCCTGGGTTTTCTTCTCTATATCTTCCCTTGACTGGGCTTTTTCCTGCTGGGCTGCCTTCAGGTCTTCTTCCAGCTTACGGATTTCCGCTGAAAGACGGGAAATATTTTCCTGCACAAATCCCGCTTTTTGCTGGAAATTCGCTTCCTCCAGCTGCACCCTTGAAACATCCCCCTGGCTTTCCTCCGCCAGCTTGTTCTGGGTGTCCAGCATGGCTCGGTACTCCCTCGTTTCTTCCTCAATTTCCCGTTCCCTTGCGTCTGCCGCATGGATTTCTTCCTGTATCTGCCCCCGGTTCTCGCTGATTTCCAATAACTGGCGTTCAATTTCCCTGCTTTCCGACTGCAATGCCGCAAATTTCCTGCTGTTTTCTTCCTTCTGCTCCGTGGCGCGGCTCAAATTCATTTTTTCCGTATTCTGGAGAAGCATAGCTTTTTTCAGTTCCTCCTGGATTTGGCGGATGTCCTCTTTCAGCAAATCCCTTGCGGTATTGATGTCCTCCAAACGGTTCTTATGGCCTTGCAGGGCCTGTGCCAGCCGTGCTGTTTCCTTCTGCAGGTCTTCAATTTCCCGTTTCCGGCCAAGGAGGTTGCTGGTGTTGCGGAAAGCCCCTCCTGTCATGGATCCGCCAGGGCTTAGGGACTCCCCTTCCAGCGTCACAATCCTCAAGCTGTACTGGTATTTCCTTGCAAGGGAAATGGCATGGTCGATATGGTCTACCACATAAGTCCTGCCCAGGAGGTATTTTTTCAGCCCTTCAAACTGGCTGCCTGCCTGTACCAAATCGCTGCCAATCCCAATGACTCCCGGCTCAGACAGCGCCGCCTGGTTGGCAGGAGCCCCTTTTTTCCCTACGCTTGTCAGGGGCAGGAAGGTAGCGCGGCCGTAACGGTTCTGCTTTAAATAGCCAATCATTTTCTTGGCGGTAGCTTCGTCGCTGGTGACAATGTTCTGGATGCTGCCCCCTAAGGCGATTTCTATGGCAACCTCATACTGCTTCTCCACTTGGATTAAGTCTGCCACCACCCCCAAAAGGCCCGGCTCCCTGTCCTTCTGTTCCATGACACGGCGGATGGAATTGCCATACCCGTCGTAGCGTTCCGCTATGTTCACCAGGGATTCCAGACGGGAGGTTTCCCTGTGGTACTGCTGGTTGTCCTGCTCAAGCTGTTCCAGCGTCCGGGCACGTTTTTCCTGCCACTCCCTGTTTTTTTCTTCCAGCCTGCGGCCTTCTTCCTCTAAGCTCTGGCATGTTCCCTTTGCTTTCCTGTAGTTCCCCTCGCATTCCTCCAGCATGGCCGCAAGTTCTTCTTCCTCGCTTTTCTGCTCTAACAGCCGCTTGCTGAGCTGGGCTTTGCGGATATTCATCTGCTCCTGCATGGTGTCGTAACGCTGCTGCCTTGCCTTAGTAGAAGCCTTATTATTCAAAAGCTCAATAATTTCGCTTTTCCCATCTTCAATTTTCCTGCTGCACCGGGCGATCTCCTCCTGAATTTCCTGATACCGAGCCATCACCTGGCTTTTTTGCTCCTCCATAGACTTTACCTGGTCGTCCAGCTTGGCTTTTTCCTTCTGGCAGGCCGCTTTCTCCTCCATACGCTGGCTGCGGTCTTTTGCTATGGCCTCCTGCCGGGACTGGAACAGCCCTTCGCTCTGCTCTGCTGCATGGATTTGCTCCCGCAGGACGTTTACCTGCCCTTCCAGCTTGCCCTTCCTGACGGTAGTTTCCCCCAGTTCGCTGCGGAGTGTTTCCAGAGCCCCGTCGGCCTTTGCCATTTCCTGCTCCATCCGGCTATACTCTGCCCGGATATTCGTATAGGAGCCGTTGGCTTCGTCCAGGTCCTGCCCTGCAATCTTTAATTTTTCCCCAAGGGATTTCAGCTCCCCTTCCATGCGTTCCATATCCAGCAGGAACATGTTCACGTCGTATTCCTTAAGTTCTTCCCGTTTCTTTAAGTACAGCTTGGCCTTTTCTGCCTGGCGTTCCAGGGGGCCTACCTGCTTTTCCAGCTCGGAAAGGATGTCCTTGACCCGGAGCAGGTTCTGGCGTTCATCCTCTAATTTTTTCTGGGCAGTGGACTTACGGCGTTTGAATTTCACAATCCCTGCCGCTTCGTCAAACAGTTCCCGCCGTTCCTCGGGTTTCCCGCTTAAGATTCGCTCAATCTGCCCTTGGCCGATGATAGAGTAACCTTCCTTCCCAATCCCCGTATCATAAAACAGTTCATTGACGTCCTTTAAGCGGCAGGCCGTCCCATTGATCAAGTATTCGCTCTCCCCGGAACGGTACACCCGCCGTGCAACAGTCACTTCGTTGTAATCCACATTGAGCTGCCGGTCCCCGTTGTCCAAGGTAATCGCCACATAGGCATAGCTTAAGGGCCTGCGGTTTTCCGTGCCGGAAAAAATCACGTCCTGCATACTGGCGCCCCTTAGCTGCTTCACCCGCTGCTCCCCCAGGACCCAGCGCACAGCGTCCGCCACATTGCTTTTCCCGCTGCCATTCGGGCCTACAATCCCGGTAATCCCATTGTGGAATTCAAAGAGGATTTTATTAGCAAATGACTTAAAGCCATGAACTTCTATACTTTTTAAATACATCTGTCCCTCCAGAAAATTTCTATTCCCGCGGGCAATGGGCCAAGCAGCCGCACTTGCGCGGATATTTGGCGGCTGCCGCGAGGGTAAGCGCCCTGCTCTGCAGCGCTGCAAGTTTGATACCCCGTTGCCTGCAGCGGAGCCTTTTATTTGGGAAAATCAATATTTTTCTCCTTTTTCAGTTGGAGCAGCGTTTCATAGGCCGCTTCCTGCTCGGCGCCCTTCTTGGTTCCTGCAGAGCCTTTCCCATAAGCCTCCTCCCCAATCATGGCTTCCACCTTATATTTTTTATCATGGTCCGGCCCTTCCACGGACAGCATACGGTAAGTGACGTCCTTGGAAAACCTCCCCTGCACCAATTCCTGCAAGATAGTCTTGCTATCATAAAAGAGCTGCTTGTGCTCAATGTCATTCAGTACAAACCGAAGGATGAACTCTTTTGCATTAGCAAAACCACCGTCTAAATATATAGCCCCAATCACCGCTTCCAAAGCGTCAGACAGCACGGACTTGCGCATCCGCCCGCCAGTCATTTCCTCCCCTTTCCCTAGCAGCAGGTATTTCCCTAAATCCAGCTCCCTTGTGCAAAAGGCCAGCGTAGGCTCGCACACAAGGCTTGCCCGCATCCTTGTCAGTTCCCCTTCCGGCCACTTGGGGTATTTATGGAACAGAAATTCGCTGGCGGCAAGTTCCAGCACCGCGTCCCCCAGAAATTCCAGCCGCTCGTTGTCTGAAAGCTTTCCCATATGGCGCTCATTGGCATAGGAGCTGTGGGTCAGGGCCTGCACTAACAGTTTGCCGTCCGTAAAATGGTATCCTATCTTTTCTTCAAATTCATTCTGCAGTTTCATAAATTTACACCTTTCCATAATCAAATGCAACCACTTCCCCCAAAACGTGAAAGTGGTTGCCCATGTAATTGCCTGACACTTACCGGCAGGCGTGTCCCCCTGCCATGGCAAAGCCTACCCCGGCGCATATGCCGGGGCTGGCTGTCCGTTATTAGTTCATAGCATCCTTGATCTGCTCCACTGCGTCCCCAACTGTAACAATCTTCTCTGCTTCTTCATTGGCGATCTCAATGTCAAATTCTTCTTCCAGCCCCATGATAATCTGGAAAATATCCAGGGAATCAGCCCCTAAGTCATCTACAAATGTAGTATCCATTGTGATTTCATCCACATCAACGTTTAATACTTCTGCAATGATTTTTTTTAATTTTTCAAACTCCATTCTCGTTCCTTTCTACTCCTCCATGGGAGAAGTTCCAATATTTTTCTTAATTTTCCCATTGATATCCTGCTCCTTGAAGGTGACGCACTGGATAATGGAATTGGTGACTTCCTTTGCCTTTGCGCTGCCATGGGTCTTGACTACCAGGCCTTTCAGCCCCAGCAGCGGCGCTCCGCCATACTCTGTGGCGTCAAAAGCTTTCAACGTCTTTTTCAGGGACGGCTTTACAAGAAGCGCCCCCATTTTGCTGCGTAAGCTTGCCACCATCCCTTGCTTGATGACGTCTACCAGGGTACTGCTCAGGCCCTCGTATAGCTTTAAAATGACGTTCCCCACAAATGCCTCGCACACAATGACGTCTGCTTCCCCCTGTGGAATTTCCCTTGCCTCAATGCTTCCCACAAAATTCACATCCGGGCAGTTTTTTAACAGCGGGAATGTTTCTTTCACCAGAGCATTCCCTTTTTCTTCTTCTGCGCCAATATTGACAATTGCAACTTTCGGGCTTTTCACGCCTAAGACGTTTTCCATATAGATGGAGCCCATCTTCGCAAACTGCACCAGGTGGGAAGCCCTGGCGTCTACGTTTGCGCCGCAGTCAATCAGCAGGGATACGCCTTTTTTGGTGGGAATCAGTGGAGCCAGCGGAGGGCGTTCCACTCCCTTAATCCTTCCGACAATGACTTGTCCGCCTACCAGTATGGCCCCGGAACTCCCTGCGGAAACAAAGGCGTCCGCCTTCTTTTCCTTTACCATATTGAGCCCCACTACAATGGACGACTGCTTTTTTTTCCGAATTGCCATCACTGGAGGCTCTGCGGTTTCGATTACCTCTCCGGCATGGACCACTTCAATCTGGCTGCCGCTGTAAGAAAGCTTGTCCAGTTCCTTACGGACTGCCTCCTGCTGGCCGACCAGATATACCTTGATGTCCTTCCGCAGCGTAACGGCGTCTACCGCCCCCTTCACCATCTCAGCAGGTGCATTGTCACCGCCCATGGCATCTACTGCCACCCTTATCATTTCCTGCATGAAATTTCCTCCTTATGGCCCGGAAACAGAAAAATATTTCCATTTACCGGATGCCTACCTAAAAATATACTATAAGTACCGGGAGAAATCAACATAAATCTTGCTTATACCGTTCTTCTTCCTTCGCCTTGTCCTCCTCGCTCATATATTTCCGGAACACCCGCTCCAAAATATAGCTTTGGAGCCATGCGTAAACCGCCGGGAACAGGAACAAAAGGAAGGGCGCAAGGAACACCACGAACAGGGACAGGGCCGTCATTACAAGCAGCAAAAATGTCATAGGCAGATGGGCAATTGCCATCAAAATGGCATTTTTCATGGACTGCCGCCTTGTGTTCTCAAAACGCGCCATATAGGGGAACAGGTAAGAAACCCACGCAAACCACACGGTAATCCCCAAGAGCACGACTACTGTAAGGGCAAAAAAATAATTTTCGGCCTTGGCATAGTAGCTGGAAATATAGAAATCAGCCCCCAGAACCCCTCCAATCACTGCGGCTGCCAGCCACACCGGCGTAACCTGCCTGAAATTGCTGCGGAACGACGACAGATAATCCCGGAACAGGTATCCCCTGTCATGGCGGAGCACCTTGTGCACCGTATAATACAAAGCCGTGGAGGCTGCCCCTACGGTAATGATTGGGATGCAGCTTACAAAATACACCAGGCTCAAGCAGATGCAGTCTGTGAACTTGGACAGGGAGCGCATCAGGCCGCTGTCTAAATTAAATAATTTCATTTGCACACTCCTCTCTTTTGTTATTCTTTATGCCTTTCCCTTATTCTCGCCCATTCTAAGGAAAATGTCAACAGCAAGTGCAAAAACAAAGTGGGCAATCCCATATCAGCTCCCCATCCCATCACCCATGAGGGGCTTGAACACTTTACCGCGCCGGGCGCAGCCCCCTTAGCGGCATATTACCTCTTACGGGAGTAGTGCATCCCCCGGAGGGCTTTTTTCATAGACGCTTTAGCGTGGCAAGGTCTTCCCTATAGAATGGAAAGAAAAAGAGCCCTTCCAGATGGAAAGGCCCTTTCACGTATTAATCCTGAGGGATAATCTCTTTCTTGTTATAGCTTCCGCAGCTCTTGCATACCCTGTGGGGCATCATCAGTTCCCCGCACTTGCTGCATTTTACTAACGCTGGGACAGTCATTTTCCAGTTCGCCCTGCGCTTGTCCCTCCTGCTTTTGGAAGATTTATTTTTTGGACATATAGACATGGTCACACCTCCTTAAATTTGTTAAAAATATCCTGAATTGCTGCCATTCTTGGATCTAGTTCTGTTTTCTGGCACTGACATTCCGTCAGGTTGAGGTTCGCGCCGCACCGCTTGCAGATGCCCTTGCAGTCCTCCCTGCACAGAACTTTCATTGGCCAACTCACCAAAATTTCTCCAAAAATAAGTTGGTCCACGTCCAGGCTTGTTCCTGCCATAAAGCTGAACCCATCCATGGCGGTTTCTTCGCTGCCGCCCTCCAAGCTGATTTCCTTCTCAATGGTAAGGCGGAAAACCTGCTCTACTTCCTCAAGGCAGCGGCCGCATGGAATTGCAATTGTAACTTCCGTTTCCCCCTGGATGGACAGCCTCCTGTTCTCCTCATTGGTAAACGTAAGCACAAAAGGCTCTTTCTTTACAACAGGGAATTGCCCTAATTTTGAGTCAAAGGACAATAATTCGATTTCTGCCTGCTTCGACATTTCCTTATTTTCTGAGGAAATTACGTCCGCTAATTCTACTCTCATGGTATTCTCCTATACCTGTAAGCCAAATGGTCTGCCGGCATTCTGTACGCCGAAGCGCCCATAGGTTACCATGCCATGGATTGCGCAACAATCACGCTATATTATAACTTCCTATTCCTGGTTTGTCAACCATTTCTTTTATTTTCCTGCCAATGCCACCGTTTCCCGGGCAATTGCCAGTTCCTCGTTGGTAGGCAGGCAGAGCACGGTAACCTTTGAATTTGGGGTGGAAATCACTTTTTCCTCGCCCCGCACCTGATTGGCCTCGTCGTCCAGCTCAACGCCCAGATAACCCAGATAGCCGCAGACGCCTTTTCTGGTATCCGGCCCGTTTTCCCCGACCCCTGCCGTAAAGCAGATGACATCCACGCCGTTCATGGCTGCCACATATGCCCCGACATATTTTGCTACCCGGTAAATATAAGTTTCCAACGCCCGGATGCCGCCTTTGTCATCCTTAGCAGCGGCAGCCTCCAAATCCCGGAAATCGCTGGAAATATGGGACAGCCCCCGTACGCCGGATTTCTTATTTAAAATTGCCATTATTCCTTCCAAATCAATGTTTTCTTTCTTCGCAAGGTACTCCATGGCGCCGGGGTCGATATCCCCGGAACGCGTGCCCATAATCAGCCCCTCCAAAGGCGTCAGGCCCATGGAGGTATCCACGGATTCCCCGTTTTTCACGGCGCAGATGGACGCCCCGTTCCCAAGGTGGCAGACAATGGTCTTTAATTCCCCGTATGGCTTCCCTACCAGCTCCGCCGCCCGTTTGGACACATAGCTGTGGGATGTCCCATGGAACCCGTATTTCCGTACCTTGTATTTCTCATAATAATCATAATCAATGCCATATAAATATGCCTTTTCCGGCATGGTCTGGTGGAAAGCCGTATCAAACACGCCCACCATCGGAACGTTCGGCATCAGCTCCTGGCATGCCCGGACGCCAATCAAATTTGCTGGGTTATGCAAAGGCGCCAAATCGCTGCACTCCTCCACTGCTTTCAGCACCTCCTCGTCCAGAACTGCAGAGCATGCAAATTTCTCCCCGCCATGGACCAGCCTGTGGCCTACTGCTTCAATTTCCCCAAGGCTTTCCAAAGCCCCGGTCTTCGGGTTTACCAATGCATCCAACACCATCTGGATGGCCTGCTTATGGGTAGGCATGTCTGCATCTGTAATTTCCTTCCCGCAGCCTGCCTTCTGGTACACCAGCCTGCCGTCCAAGCCGATTCTTTCGCACAGCCCTTTTGCCAATACTTCCTCCGTATCAGAATTGATCACCTGATATTTCAGGGAGGAGCTTCCACAATTAATTACCAATACATTCATGTTTCCTTCTCCTTTTTGAAATTCCTGCGCTGGTGCGTAGGTTTTGCATAGATATAAAATCTCCTTCCTATTATAAACCAATACAAAGTGTGATACAAGGGAAATTTACAACAATAATTTTTCTTGCAAATACAGGGAAAGTCCGCTACCATAGTAGCATAAAACCATCCAGCGGAGGAACCCCTATGAATGTCCTTGGAATAATTGCCGAATACAACCCTTTCCACAAAGGCCACGCCTACCAAATCGAAACCCTGAAAAAAGAAACAGGAGCCTCTTACGCCATCATTGCCATGGGCGGGAATTTCATGCAGCGGGGCGCCCCTGCCCTTATGGAAAAATTCAGCCGCGCCGCAATGGCTTTAAGCTGCGGCGCAGACCTTGTGCTGGAGCTCCCTGCCCTTTATGCCACTGCAAGCGCAGAATCCTTTGCCTATGGGGGCGTCGCCCTGTTAGAACGCACCGGGGTAGTGACGCACCTTGGGTTTGGGACGGAAACCACCCATTTTGGCCTGCTGCAGGAAGCCGCAGGCGTATTAGCCTGCCAGCCCCTGCCCTTCCGCCGCGCCCTGCAGCAGGCGTTAAAACAAGGGCTTTCCTTCCCTGCCGCCCGCTCCCTTGGGGTGAAAGCCTGCCTTGGAAAAGAAGATGGGCAGGCCCCAAATGCAGGATCATGCCCCCCTGCCCCAAGCAGCCCTGGCCTATCCGGGGATTTGCCTGCTGGAAAAGAACTAAACTGCCGCAGCGCAGAACTGGAACATATCCTGTCCTCCCCAAACAACATTCTGGCAATGGAATACCTAAAAGCCTTATCCCGCTGCCATTCCAGCATCCTGCCTGCCCCTTTGCCCCGCCGGGGGCAGCGTTACCATGACGCTTCCCCCGGGCAGGAATTTTCTTCCGCCACTGCCATACGCGCCAGTATCCAAAACCCCGGTCCCTTGGCGGGTCCTTCTTTACACGCCACTAACCTAGCGCCGGATTGCCTCACTGGCGCCGGCGTCCGCGGGCTAACCCTGCCGGAAGGCTCCATGCCGGCAGCGGCCTTTGGCATTTTGCGGGATTATCCCCACCCTTTCCTGTGGGAAGATGACTTTTCCACAGTGCTCCACTACAAGCTGCTCACTGAATCCCAAGAGCAGCTTTCCCGCTATGCCGACAGTTCCCCAGACCTGGCCCGGCGGATGAAAAAAGAGGCAGAAGCCTTCCTCTCCTGGAGCAGCTTCTGCCAGCATTTAAAAAGCAAAAACATCACGTACACCCGCCTGAGCCGTGTATTCCTGCATACTATATTAAATATTTATGAGGACTGCTGCCAGCCCCTCCCGGAACCTTCTTACCTGCGGGTATTAGGTTTCCGCAAGCAGGCCGCGCCGCTGCTTGCCGCTATCAAGGCCAACGGGGGGAGCCCTATCCTTACCAGCCCTGCCGCAGCCCCGAAGCGCCTGCCAGCCCAGGCCCAGCGCCTGCTCTCCCTTGACCTGGCGGCTTCCAGCCTGTACCGCATCGGTTTAGCCGCCAAAGGGGACAGCAGCCTGAAAAATGACTACCAGCATCCCATTGTCCGCCTGTGATACACCCATGGCGGAACCCGCTGCAAGCCTTTAGTGGTGGAACAGCCGTATCCCTGTAAAGCACATTGCCATCCCATACTTATTGCAGGTATCAATCACATTGTCATCCCGGATTGATCCTCCCGGCTCCGCCACATAGGAAACGCCGCTCTTATGCGCCCGCTCAATATTGTCCCCAAAGGGGAAAAACGCATCCGACCCAAGGGCAACCCCTTCCATCTGGTCCAGCCATTCCCGTTTTTCCTCCCTGGTAAATACTTCCGGCTTAACCTTGAAAATCTTCTCCCAGGCGCCGTCCGCCAAGACGTCCATGCAGTCCTCCCCAATATATAAATCAATAGAATTGTCCCTGTCTGCCCTGCCAATGCCATCTACAAACTGCAGGCCAAGCACCTTGGGGGCTTGCCGCAGGAACCAGTTATCTGCCTTCTGCCCAGCCAAGCGGGTACAGTGGATCCTGGACTGCTGCCCAGCGCCAATCCCAATGGCCTGCCCGCCTTTAGCATAGCAGACAGAGTTAGACTGGGTATATTTCAGCGTAATCATTGCAATGATAAGGTCGATTTTGGCTGATTCCGGGATATCCTTCTGTTCCGTCACTACATTGGAAAAGAAATCCTTGTCAATATTCAGTTCGTTCCTGCCCTGCTCAAAGGTAATGCCGAAGACTTCCTTACGCTCCACTGGGTCCGGCACATAATCCGGGTCTATTTCAATAACATTGTAATTCCCTTTTTTCTTTGCCTTTAAAATTTCCAGGGCCTCCGGCTCATACCCAGGGGCAATCACGCCGTCGGAAACCTCCCGCTTAATAATCAGCGCAGTCGACTTATCGCATACATCCGACAAGGAAATAAAATCCCCAAAGGAAGACATGCGGTCTGCCCCCCTGGCCCTTGCATATGCATTTGCCAGCGGGGTGAACTCTATGCCCAAATCCTCTACCCAGTAAATTTTTTTCTCCACCTCCGTCAGGGGAAGGCCAACCGCCGCCCCTGCCGGGGAAACATGCTTAAAAGAAGTAGCCGCTGCAAGCCCTGTGGCTTTCTTTAACTCCTTTACCAATTGCCATCCGTTCAATGCATCCAAAAAATTAATGTAACCCGGCTTTCCATTCAGCACCTTAATGGGCAGTTCCCCTTTTTCCATGTAAATTTTGGATGGCTTCTGGTTCGGGTTGCATCCATATTTTAATTCTAATTCCTGCATAAATTCCCTCCATCTATTGCGTTGCCCCTGCAGGGCAGATCCTTATTTGATTCGTATATCAAAAACACCTTTTAAAATGTTACTTATTCTTATTGATAATAACAGATTCATATTTCCCCGTTTCAATCTCAATATAGCGGACAAACAGGGATACCTTGTTTTCTTCGTTCAGGCTGTCCCATACCTTTTGGGCAAATTCTGTAATAGTTCCCTCAATCCCAACCAGCTTAGGTTCCCCTTCAAAGCTTGGCAGCGGGTTCCCATCCCCCATATAGGTATGGATAAAATGCCCCTCCCCGGCTCCCGGGTTCTCATAGGCAAAAGTATAGCGGTTACAGGATTTGGGGTTCCCATTGCTGCTCTTTAAAATAGACATTGCATAATTGTAGCTGCCATCCCCCACATGCAGGATACCGGAAATCCGCGGGGTATAATTTGGGGCGTCCGGCTCAAATTCCCTTGTGCGCAGTGACTGCTCAAAAGTCTGCTGCTTGTCCATCAGCTCATAAATAGTATCTGTCTGGTCCCCGTTAGTCACAATGGTCTTATTGCCAAGTACCCGAACCGGCGCATAGATAATCAGGCTTGGGTCGCTTATTTTGGACGGATCAGAGGCCTGGGTGCGGATTCCTTCCCCATCCTCCACAAAAATCCGGTTCCTGCTGTTTTCGCTCCTGCCCATAATAAAATAAGCAGTAACCGCATACTTTCCGTCCTTGGATTTTCCAACCACAATCCCCCTGCCTGGATAAGAATTGCCCTTTAACTCTGTTTCCAACGATAACATTTTCACTCTGGTATCCTCCTTATGCTTGGCGTCTTTGCCTGTTCTGTGACTGCCACCGCCTGATACGGCATGGCTTATGCCCATTCTACCATGTAATTTTTCCCATTACAAGTAAAAACATTAAACAAAGCGCAGGTGCAGCGCACCCTTTTGGCATCCTAATCCTATAAAAAACAAAGTGGGCAATCCCACTTCACCTCCCCTAACCCCTCACTTATGAGGGGCTTGGCGTTTACACTCCGTTTCGGTCCGTTCTGGACAAGCGCCACTGGCACTTAGAACCTTTGCTGCGCCGAGTGCAGTCACGCAGTGACATCTTCTATTCGCACAAGTACCCTCGCTTCGCTGGGGCAGACCCTGCGCATATTATTCTTTCTTCTATAGAAAGATACTTTCAAGCTTTAGCGTGACAAGCTCTTTCCTATAGAATAAAAAACTGCCGGGAGCCTATGCCCCCAAGCAGTCCCTATACTATTGTGCCATTTTCCTCTGCTCCATAAACTCTTTCCGCTTGTCCAGAAGGTTGTCGATTGCATTTACCAATTTACCAATTTCTGGCTTTGTAAGCTGCGCGTCTGCCCCAAGCATTTCACCCTTGCGCCGCATCTCCTCATTAACAAGGGAGGAGAAAATAACCACCGGGATGTGCTTTAATTCATCGTCCTCTTTAATCAGCTTTGTGAGCCTGTGGCCATCCATCAAAGGCATTTCAATATCGGTAATTACCATATGTACCTTGTCGTCCAGTTCCCCAGATTTCCGGAAGTCACAAAGCCGGTCCCAAAGCTCCTGCCCATTGTTGTTGACAATCAGCTTCGTGTAGCCTGACTTCTTCAGGCAGTCCGTAATCAGCTTGGACAGCAATGGGGAATCCTCTGCTACCATAATCGGGGAATCGCTCCTGTTGCGTTCCTCCAAATCATCTAAGTCAGAAACCTGAAGCCCTGTTTCCGGGCTGATATCTGTCACAATCTTCTCGAAGTCCAGAATAACGATCAGCCGGTCCTCCAGCTTGATAACCCCTGTTGACACACCGCTTTCTTCTATATTAATAGTAGCATCTGGCGTAATAATGTCTGCCCATGACAGCCTGTGTATGCCGCAGACTTCGTCCACATGGAAAGCAATATTCAGCTTATTGAAGTTAGTAATAATAAACAGCCCATCATGCTCAATGTCTGGAAGCCCCAAGCAGCTCCGCAGATTAATCACGCTTATCATCGTATCTCTTGGCATAAATATACCTTCCACACTTGGATGTGCATTAGGAATCGGAGTAACGGGCTGATATGTCAAAATCTCCCGAATTTTCGCTACATTGATACCGTAATGATTTCCAGCTAATGTAAATTCTAAAACCTCCAGCTCATTTGTGCCATTCTCCAAAAGAATATTTGTATCCATAATAGTAACTCTCTCCTCTCCGGTATATTTCCGCGTCAAATATGCTTTCCTTCATTATAGCACATACTTTCTGAAAAATATACTACATTTTTTCAATTTTATAAAAATTTATTTCATGATTATCTCAGATGTCACTCCGCCCATCTGCATAGAAAGCTGAAGGGTAGAAACATTCTCTGCTGTTTCTGCCGGTACCTCAAATAGCAATATCCCCGCCACTGTCTGCCCCGGTTCTAAATTGCCCGTGTAGGTGGCTATATCATTTTCCAGCATGGTGACTTCATTTTTCACCCCTGCCTCCCCATTTATCTTCAAAGTAAAAATTGGCTGCTTTACCAGCAAATCACAGGCAGCCGCTTCCGTGCCCGTATTGGAAATGTTCACATTCAGGATAAGGAACACATTCCCTTCCGCCGCATTTGAGGAATAGTAATCCCCCTGCTTATAGCTGTCGTAAATGGAATATTCCTGATAAGAAAATTCTACTCCCGGGACTGCCAATGCTTCTGTCATGGAAACTGCATTGGGGCTTTCCGTACCCTCCGGGCTCTGGCTGCCGCTTTCCGGCTCCTGCCCTTCTGCTTCCGGTTCCTTCTTATCTTCCTCCTCCACAGGCGGTTCTTCTTCCTCCTCTTCTTCCTTCGGGTATACCGCCGACATCCCTTCCTGCTGGTGGCTATTGTGTTTTGCAAGGGTCCCGGCTGAATAATTGACGATTACCGCTTCTTCGCTTTCCGTCAAAACCGCCATTTCATCCCCGCAGCCTGTAAGAAGAAATGCTGCGGCAACCAGTGCTGTCCCCATTTTTATGAATTTCTTCATAAGTATGTCTCCTTTTTATGCTCATGCATATTCCTTATTCTATAAATTATATTCTACCATTATTTGTTCCACAGGGCAACTACAATTTTTTTGAGTTTCCCCATCCTTCCCGTCACTGGCTCCTGTTATCCAATTCAAACCAGAACACAACCCCACGTTCCACGTTATAGGCCCCGCAGTTCTGATGGAAGGAATCCATAATGGCTTTTACAATGGAAAGGCCAATGCCATTCCCGCCATATTCCCTTGTCCGCGCCTTGTCTACTTTATAAAATTTATCCCAGATATGCACCAGTTCTTCTTCCGGGATGGGGTTGCCTGTATTGAAGACCTCCACCCGCACCGCTTCAATTCCCGGCAGGACAGAAATTTCAATCCTTTTTTCCCCGGCGGCATAATGGATAGCGTTGCTGATATAGTTAGTCAGGACCTGCTCCGTCTTAAATTCATCTGCCCATACATAAATTGGCCCCGCCCCATTCAGTTTCAGGGAAATATGGTCCTGTTCCCGCAGAATAGCGGTGGAGTTGATAACCCCGCCAATCACCTCCATCAAGTCAAACCGTTCAATCATCACCTGGTCGCTGCCAGACTCCAGTTGGTTTAAGGTAAGCAGGTTTTTTACAAGCTGGTTCATCTTGTCCGCTTCGTCCATAATGACTTCGCAATAAAATTCCCGGCTGTCCGCATCGTCATTAATACATTCGGAAAGCCCCTCCGCATAGCCCTGGATTAGGGCAATGGGGGTTTTCAGCTCATGGGACACATTGGAAATAAACTCCTTCCGCATCTTGTCAATTTCCGTTTTTTTCTCAATATCTATTTTCAGCTCGTTGTTGGCGCTTTTCAGCTCCGAAATCGTCTGCTCCAGCGTTTCAGAAAGCTGGTTCATATGCTCACCCAGCAAATCCACCTCATTTTTTCCTTTGCTCTGGAATTTCGCCTCAAAATCTAAATTCGTCATCCTTCTGGAAATTTCTGCAAGCTGCAAAATAGGGTTGGTAATCTTGCGGGTAACGAAATAGATAATAGCCGCGCACACAACCACTGCCGCGCCGCCCACATAAGCCAGGAACCGGTTAGCAATCTCCACGCTTTCCTTAATGCTTTCCACTGCCGTCCGCATCAGGATGGTATTCCCATTCTGCAGATTCCCCCACAGCACAAGGTAATCCGTTTTCAGCCTGCTGTCCGCGGTCTTTTCCACTGTGTACTGTTCCGTGCTCTCCAATATCTCCGCATCCTTGTCCGTTCTGAAAATAAGCTCCAGAAATTGGAACAGCAGCGTTTCGTCATCCCCCACATTAGAATCCAGGATGGTCTGGTCAGAACTGATGATCATCATGGTAATGTTGCTGTTAGCGCACTGCTTTTCCAGCCGGATCCTAAAGTGCTCCGTCCCATCCCTGCCTTCCCCGCTGGCTTCGTCTACCATGCGGAAAGTCGCCAAAAGCTTCTGCTGTTTATGCTCCACATAATAGTTTTCCAGCAAGGAGGTATTGATAAACCAGCACAGCAATACCGTGCCTGCCACAATGCTGATCATAATAGCTGTAATCTTGCCTGTGATGGAATATTTCATGCATCTACCTCAAATTTGTAGCCCATGCCCCAGATGGTCTTGATATACCTGCCCCTGTCCCCCAGCTTGCTGCGCAGCTTTTTCACATGGGTGTCAATGGTCCTTGCATCGCCGAAATAATCGTAGTTCCAGACATGGTTTAAGATTTTTTCCCTGGACAGCGCTATCCCTTTATTTTCTATAAAATATGTGAGGAGTTCAAATTCCTTGTAGCTTAGTTCCAGTTCTTTCCCGTCCACCCTCACCTGATGGCCCAGCCTGTCTATGGTAATGCCGCCGATTTCCAGAGTTTCTTCTTCCTTTTTCCCAGTCCGCCTTAAAATAGCCTCTACCCGCGCTACCAATATTTTGGGGCTGAAAGGCTTGGAAATATATTCATCCGCACCAATGTCAAAGCCCATCAGCTCGTCGCTTTCTTCCCCTTTGGCTGTCAGCATAATAATGGGCACCTTGGAATGTTCCCGGATTTCCTTGCACACTTCCCAACCGTTGATTTTTGGCATCATCACATCCAGGATAATCAGCGCAATATCCTTCTGCCCATAAAATTTGTTGAGGGCGTCTTCCCCATCCTCTGCCTCAATTACCTCGAACTCCTGCTTTACCAAAAAATCCCGTACCAGCTTCCGCATCCTGCTCTCGTCGTCAACTACCAAAATTTTCAGCTTCTCCATCTGTTTTACACCTTCCGCTTCCATCCGTCATTTTTTTGCGTATATGATAGCATATGATTATGTAAAATTTGTGAAAAATGCTTTGTTTTCCTGCGGAACCTGGCAAAATCCTGAAAATTTTCCACAAGCAAAATGCCTTGCCGCAAGCAACGGACCCTCACCCTCTGCGGCACTTGCCAAATCGTTACGCCACCCAGAAACCTTACAGGCCCAATTCCTGCTCCCTCTGTTTTATGGTTTCCTCGCGTTCTTTTAGCCCTTGTTCCCATTCTGCGTATTTGTCGACGATCTTATTCTCATAATTGATAATATTGGGCTGGTTATCCATCAGGGTTATCACAGCCATCCCTATGGCCACAATCAGGAGGAATATGTTCACGGCAACGCTGAACCGCAGCATCCCCCGCCTGCCCTTAAGCCTTTCTTCCGCACGCCTTTGTTTCAGCTCTGCGGCCCGCCTTTTCTGCTTTTCTTCCTCAATCTGCCCTTCATACCACTCTGCCAGCTCCTCGGAGCCAAATTCATCCGAAGCGCCCTGCTGGCCCCTGCCCAGATGGCTGGCTCCCGCTGCCCCAACCGGCGGAACAGCCCCCGCTGGGCTTCCAGGCTGGGGCTTTGGCAGGCTTGCAGCCCGGATTGGCTCTAAGTTTTCCATTTTAAATTCCGGCTTTCTGGCAAGGCAGTCCTGAAGCTGCTTTAGGAACACCAGCCCCACCGGGGTCCGGAACACCTGCTCTTTGGTAAGCTTGCGGTACATTTCCAGCACCATCCTAGGGTTCTCCATGTCCAGCTTTTCTTTGATATACTTTATGCTCTCTGCTTCTTTTACGGCTTTCTGGGCTGTTTCCCTGTCGGTAAAAGCAAAGCCGTTTACTACAATCCTGTTTTTCTTCATTTCTTCCCCCTGCCGCATGTCCAGAAGCCTTCTGCCCCCTGCGTATGATTTCAATTGCCGCCCTTTTCTATCGCATCGGATTCGGGTGCTTGATACCCCTAGAGCGTGTTTGGAAATTGTAGGAATGAATTTTCAAACACGCCCTAATCCTAATTATGTAAAAATTTCCTGTCCTGTATATTCCTTATCTGTCATATGTCTGGTTAAATTTATTTTATATAGCAAAAGAAAACCTTGAAAAATCAAGGTTTTCTGCGTGGAGCTGAGGGGAATCGAACCCCTGTCCGAAAGCCAATTCACTATGGCATCTCCCATTACAGTCATTCTTTTGACATTCCCTCTGCCGGACGCCGGATGACAGGCTCCCGGTTTCAGTAGCTTCATACTACGCCCATGCCCGCAAAGCTTTGGGCATGTCGTTTCCCACATCGTCGAAGCCGGGTTCTTAAACTATGGGTGGTCTAAGGCCGACTGCTGCAACTAGGCAGCGATTGCTAAATTGTCTTCAGCGTTTATATTTAGTGTTCCCGTTGTTGAGGCGGACAGGAGCCGCCAATGGCTTCCATAGCTGCACAACCCCCGTCGAAACCAGTACAACCCCTCTGGTCTGTCTGACGCTGTTTAGCTTTTACTATTATAAACATACTGCTTTCGGTTTGTCAAGCCCAAAACTATTCCTCCGGCGGTTAAATACTGCAGAATTAATTCATTCCTACAATTTCCAGACACGCTCTGTAAGAAAGAATCCTACAAAGGCGGGCAGGGCTGTCAATTGTTACAGGTTAAGGTTACCCGATTTGAAGACCCAAAAGGTTTCGCTTTGATATAATCAAGCACCCGGTCCAATGCAGCTCTGCCATACCCCCGTTTCTGATTCGGTTATTTCTCCATAAATTGTCCTGAGTTAATTGGTAAGCTGAAATTCCCACGCAAACCCTACTGCTCCTGACGCTGTTTTTCCTTTCCAAAAATTTTGTCTGCCAGCAATTCCAGAATCACTGCCAAAGCAAAAAAGAATACGACTGCCACAACTGCTTTCCCAATTAAAATTTCAAAAGAATGGTTCTTCTGCCACTCGTTGTCGATGGCATACCAAATATAATCCGTAGAAGCATTGTACTCTGCGCAGACAGGCTCCAGAAGGCTTTTCGCATTCTGGGAAAAGCCCTGTTTCCTGCCAATGGGCAGCGCATCCAGATTCCCCTTTTTGATATCCTTTGCGGTGCTCTGGCTTACCTGGGCTAAAATATGGCTCCCATCTTCCAGCTCTAATATATAGTATGGCACATAATCTAAGGAAATGTCGAAAGGCGCCTGCTTCACGGACGCTTTCTGTTTTCCCACTGCCCCATTGCGGCGTCTTTTAAAAGGGTCTGCCCATTCTGCCAAACTGTACACATTTGTTTTCTGGATGGACTTAGGGATTACTTTAACATCGTCCACATCATTTAAGACATCCTCCCATTCCGCCTGTCCCCTGACTTCCGGGATTCCCTCCCCAGCCGGGCGCCCTACAAAAACAGTCCCAGGATCCTCCTCCAGTTCCTGGCTGCTGACCGCTTCCGGCTGGTTCATTTTCTTTACAATCCCTTCCATATTAAACCCGGTGAAAACAAAAAATGCTGCCACCAATGAAACAATTACAATCATAAAATCCAGTACTTTCCTCATTTCCTTATCTTCCTTCTGACGAATTCTGTTCCCCATATTTTCCATGGAGCTGTCGCATTAAGAAAAATGATACAAGATATGGTTAGCTTGAATCATTCTTCTATACGATATCTTGCATCTGTTTTTCTTAGTGCAACAGCCCCAATTCTGCCCAAAACCTACGGCAATGCCTTATACCCTGGCGTCAAAACCTTGGTACATCCCCCTGTGCCTGCTTTGCTGGACAGGCCGCTGCTGGCTTTGCAGCTCCCGGGCGATATTTCCCGTCTGCCCTCCCATAGCAGCCATTGTTCCCGGCAGATGTCCTTCTTTGGTGGCTGTTACTTCTTCTGGCTGTTCTCCCAGTAACTGCCCTTCCATAGCAACCGCCGCTTCCTCTGGCAATTGTTCCTCTATACCAGGCATAGCTGCTTCCGGCAGCCGTTCTTCCATATTAGCTGCTTCTTCCAGCAATTCTTCTTCCAATGCAGCTGCTTCTTCCGGCAATTCTTCCAAAAGCTGCTCTTGGGATTCCTGGAGTTCTTCGGCGGAATCCTGCACCCCGTCCAGCATCTCGTCCAGAATGCTTTCGCTGTCTTCTGTCCCAAGGGCTTCTTCCACCAGTTCTTCCCTTCTTTCTTCTGGTGTCTTTGGCTCCAGCTTCTCGGCTGCTTCGGCATTTTTCTTGCCCTGTTCCTCAGCCTCATCCAGAATATGGGACATCTGCTCTTTGTTATAAGCCGCTTTCACAGCCGCAATCTCATCTTCATAATTATGGAACATTTCCAGCTTTTTTGCAATTTCCTCTACGGTAGCGCATTCTTTTTCTTTCAGGCTTTCTTTCTGTTTTTCCCAAAATGCAATTTCGCTTCCTGCCTTTTGCTGGCGTTCCATTTTTTCCTGGGTGCTTTTTAACATGCTGGTTTGGATCCCCGGCAAATTCCCGGCAAATACACTTTTCGTCTGGTAATTACTGCGGGCGCTGCCCCCAATGCTGACATGAAACATATTCATACAGAACACCTTCCTTTTCCTGTACAATTACTCTGGCGGTTAAACAGCGCAGCATGCTGCAGTATTGGACCGCCGGAGCAATATGGTCTGGTTTTCCAACTTTTTCTATTTCCTCTGTTATATTTCGTCACACGCCTATTGTTTCTTAAGGCTTTTACAGGCGAATATCCACAAACTGGCCATCCTGTTGTTCTTTTCCTGTTTTAGCCTGTTCCCTTCCACTCTTTTCCTGCCCGATATTTGCTGTTTCCCTGCTGGTGCTTTCTGCTTTTTCTGTTTCCATAGTTCCATTTGCAGGTTCCATTTTTTCCGTTTCCCTCTGTTTGCCTGTGCCTTCTGTTTCCCCATTTCCGTGTGTGCTTTTTGCCCCTGCACTGTCTGTTTTTTCCTCTGCTTTTTCTTCCTGCTCCTTGCTGCCTGCTTCCTGCAGCCCCTGGTTGGCTTCTTCCAGTACGGCAAGCTGGGAGTTTGTGGCCGCCTCTATACGGTCTTCTAATTTGGCAAGGCTCCCCTCTTTCTGCCCAACGTCAATCCCCCTGTCCTTATCCAGCTTTATCTCCCCTTGCAGGACACTTGCTTCCCCTTTCAGCCGTGTGGCTGTACTCCCATAGGCTTTGGCCTGTTTCATGGCAGTGTCTGCCGACACTATAGCTTCCATGCTGGCCTTTGGCACCCCATGGCTTGGCAGCCCCGCCTTTTTTTCCTGCCTGGCTGCTTCCCCCTCCTTGGCGGCTTGCTGCCGTTCCCGGCGCAGTTCTATTTGATGCTGGCGGAGCTGGTTATTCAAATCTGTAATTTGCTGTTGGAGTTCCTGGCGTTTCTGCATTTTTTCTTCTGCGCTTATGTCTTTATTGGCAGAAAGCTCCTGCAATGCCTTCTGGGCATTGGCTATCTGCTTTTGCAGGTTTTTGGAAACCGCGTCGGCGCCTTGCTGGAAATTAAGCTGGTTTGCCGGAGCAGCCGTCCCCTGTGCTGGCTGGATCCTCATATTGTTTCCTCCTTTCGATTGGCTGGAAAATAACATCTTACTATTACCATATCTATCGGAGGTTTTCCAAATTAAGTTGACATTTGTTATCTAATTGGGTCCGTCTACCAAAAGCGCCTTAATATAAATTCTTCACTTTAAAGTCCCGTTCGGATTCCCGGCGCATATCCTTTTTCGCAATATCCTGCCGCTTATCATAAAGCTTTTTCCCCCGTGCCAGGGCGATTTCCACTTTGACAAGGCTCCCTTTGAAATACACCTGCAGGGGCACTACCGTATAGCCTTTCTGCGCCATTTTCCCTGCGATTTTATTGATTTCATATTTATGCATCAGGAGTTTCCGCGGCCGGAGGGGATCTTTGTTGAAAATGTTCCCCTTCTCGTAGGGGCTGATATGCATCCCATATATGACAACCTCCCCATTTTCAATGCGGATAAAAGATTCTTTCACTGAGCATTTGCTCATCCGCAGGGATTTGACTTCCGTCCCTGCCAAGCTAATGCCCGCCTCATATTTCTCCTCAATAAAATAGTCATGGAATGCTTTTTTATTATTTGCAATCAGTTTTTTACTTTCTTTTCCCAATTGCGGTCCCTCCTCCCTATTCTGCCTGGTACTGCCCAATGTCCTCTGGCGCCGCATCCAGCCCAAAGGCCACTGCATCTTCTGGCAGCACAAAATCTATGGTGCGCATCATGGTATTGGCATCCGCCACCACTACCTGCAGCTTCTGCCCCAGCTTATAGCAGTTCCCTTTGGCTTCCCCCACCAGTTCATGGGCAGTTTCATTATAATGGTAATAATCGTCCCGTAAATTCGTCACATGTATCATGCCCTCCACGGTATTGGGCAGTTCCACGTACATGCCCCATGGGGTGACGCTGGAAATCACGCCCTCGAAGGTTTGCCCGATCCGTTCCGACATGTATTCCGTCTTTTTCAGCTTATCTGTTTCCCGTTCTGCTTCCTCGGCGCGCCGCTCCCGTGCGCTGGACTGGGCTGCTGCCTCCGGAAGGATTTTTTCATAATGGGAAATCCGTTTTTCCGTCATTTTCCCCCGCAGTGTTTCCTTGATAATCCGGTGTATCTGCAAATCCGGATACCGGCGGATGGGTGAGGTAAAATGGCAGTAATATTGGGTGGCAAGGCCAAAATGCCCTGTATTTACCGTAGTATATTTTGCCTGCTTCATAGAGCGCAGGGCAAGGCGGCTGATCAGTGGCTCCTCTGGCGTGTCCTCTATCTTTTCCAGCAGCTTCTGGACTTCCTTGGGATGGATTTCCTCTTGCCCTATCCGGATGGAATAGCCAAAATTATTGATAAACAGTCCCAGCTTCTTGATTTTTTCCGGGTCTGGGGTATCGTGGGTACGGTACACAAAAGGGATTTCCTGCCAAAAGAAATCCTGGGCCACCGTTTCATTGGCAGCCAGCATGAAATCCTCAATCATCCTGGTTGCCACGTTCCGTTCATAAGGCTTGAGTTCCAAAGGGCGCCCATGCCTGTCCAAAATGATTTTCGTTTCCGGGAAATCAAAGTCAATGGAACCGCGTTTCCTCCGTTTTTCCCGCAGGATGGCGGCAAGGGTTTCCATTTCTTCAAACATGGGGACAAGCTCCTTGTAGGCTTCCCTTTCGGATTCGTCTTTGTCTTTCAGGATTTTCCGCACGCTGGTATATGTCATGCGCCGGTCTACCCGGACGACTGTTTCTGCAATTTCATGGTCGATAACAGCCCCCTTGGGGTCAATGAGCATGATGCAGCTTAATGCCAGCCGGTCTTCCCCGGCGTTCAGGGAACAGATGCCGTTGGAAAGGTGGTGGGGCAGCATAGGGATCACACGGTCTGCCAGATAGACGCTGGTGCCCCGCTCCAATGCCTCCACGTCCAGCGCACTGTGCTCCTGCACGTAATTTGCCACGTCTGCAATATGCACCCCAAGGCGGTAGTTCTCCCCTTCTTTCACCAAAGACACTGCATCATCCAAATCCTTGGCGTCCTCCCCGTCAATGGTCACCATCTGCCAGCCCCGAAGGTCCCTGCGCCCTGCCATGTCCGCAGCGCTTACTGGTTTCCCCACGTTTTCTGCCTGCTTTAAGACCTTTGGGGGAAATTCCGTGGGAAGCTCATAGCCTTTTACAATAGACATGATATCCGTCCCCGGGTCGTTGGCATGGCCGATAATTTCCACTACCTTCCCTTCGGGCTTGCGCCGTTTGCTGCCATAGTCGGTAAGCTCTACCACAACCTTGTGGCCGTCCACCGCGCCTTTGGAATGTTCTATGGGGATAAACACATCCTGCCCCAGCTTTACATTATCCGGCACCACAAAACCGAAGTTCTTGCTTTTCTGGAAGGTTCCCACAATACGGGTCATCCCACGCTCCAAAATCTGTGCAACCGCCCCTTCCCGGCGTTTCCCGCTTTTTCCCGGCAGCAGGGACACCTGCACGAAATCCCCATGGAGGGCGCCGTTTACCTGCCCTTCCGGGATATAGATGTCCTCCGGCTCCCCTTCGATTGTGACAAAGCCAAAGCCCCGGACATTCCCGGTAAATATGCCGCAAAGGTGTTTCCCTTCCGTTTTGGTATACTTCCCCCGCTTGGAAACCTCAATTTTCTGTTCCTTAACCAGTTCAGCCAGCACTTGCTCCAGGTCGCCCCGTTCGTCCCTCGGCACGCCAAGGAGGACTGCCAGCTCCTTTATTTTCATGGGCACGTAAAGGTCGCTGCACATGAATTCGTATATCATTTTCTTTCTGTCTTCTAATAATCTTTTTTCCATAAATTCTCCTATAAATGAAAAAACTGCCGTAAAACGACAGTTTCTTGTGTAGAACCCAGCCATAGCCCTTATGGCTGTTAAAAGCTTCCGATATTTAGCACGGCTGCAATCACCAGAAACAGGACAACCAAAGCTCTGGTAACCTTAACCAGCACGCCTTCCCTGGAACGGCCCTTATTTTTGCCCCAATAAGAGTCTGCTGCGCCGCTGATTGTCCCAAGGCCTGCAGATTTGCCTTCCTGCATTAAAACAATTACTGTCAAAATTATGCTTACCAAAATAAATATTACCATTAATACCGTTTTCAATACTGCCATTTTTCTGTACCTCCTGTGAAATGATGTCCACAACTTTATTTATGGTAACATATTTTGGGAGAGTTTTCAAGATTTTTCTGGGTTCTGGGGGAAATTATTTTCCTGAATGGGCGGAATTTTAAGAAAGGATGCTCTAGAGCGTGTCTGAAAATTCATTCCCGCCATCTGCATCCCCTAATTTGCGGCATATTTCTGCCAAATTCAGTCAACGTAGCCCGCTACGCCTCCTTCATTTGGCAAAAATCTCCCACAAATT
>Ga0224483_100019_pt1 | contig 33492 bp, 30 predicted proteins | sample hydfratestSal1_FD_181453 | JGI IMG/M metagenome (GOLD analysis project Ga0224483, IMG submission 181453) | Metatranscriptome of mouse feces microbial communities from Columbus University, Ohio, United States - Sal1 (Metagenome Metatranscriptome) ... | reverse complement strand
CTGGACTTTTTCTATTGTTGATAAACCCTAAATGTAGCCTTAAAACTGGAACAGGCGGTTCACGGTGCCAAACTGCTCTTGCTGCTTCTTCTGCATCATAATCCGGTACTCCTGCAATAAGCTGTTCTTCTTCATATCAGAAACTGCCCCTGCATAGTCCAAATCTTCCAGACGGCTCTGGGATGCTGTTACATTAAAGGAAGCATAGGAATTGTAATTCATGGTGTGGCCCAGGCGGTTGTAGGCTGCCCCAAGGCCGCTCCGTGCGGAGGACACCTTCTCCAGTGCGCTGTCAATCTGGGAAATGTCAAAATCCCCAGTTACGTCAAAATCTGCAATCCCAAGGTTGCTTAAGGCTGCATCCGGCATGTTGATGTCCATGCCGCCCCCATCCGGGTTAGACGCCACATGGGAATTTTTCATGCTGCCGTCAAGGACATTCATGTTGTTGAACTGGGTGTTCTTGGCCGCATCCGAAATATAGCCCTTAAGCTGGTCGATTTCCTGCTGGATAGCCTCCCTGTCGTCATCCCCATAGATCGCGGTGTTAGACGCCTGAATGCTCAATTCCAGCATACGCTGCAGGGAATCTGATATCTTGGACAGGCCGCCCTCTGCCACATTTACCATGTCCTGGGAAGTTGCGGCGTTCCTTAAGCCTACGTCATAGCCATTTTTCTGGGAAAGCAGCTTTGTGGCAATTGCAAGGCCTGCTGCATCATCTGCTGCAGAATTAATCCGTTTGCCGCTGGAAAGCTGCTGGAAATTGCGGCGCAGGTTTTGGTTCTGCTTTGTGTATAAACTGCGGTTCTGGTATACATTTTGGTTTCTGCCAATTGAGGAAATACTCATATCATAACCTCCTTCCTATCTTGTTCCTTATATTCTTATGCCAATCATTGCTAGTGTACTGACCGCATTATATCTGGTGAAACTCCGTAGGATATTCGTTCATCGGCAAGGCGGATTTGCGACGGCGTAGCGGTGGCTACGGCTAGAAAATCCAACGCAGCAGATGGGCAGATAGACAAGGAGGTTTGACTGAATATAATGCGGTCAGCACACTAGTATTGTTAATTTTATTATAACAAAGAAAGGAATTTTTGCAATGGGTATTTTGGGAAAATTTGGCTTACTGGTACTATTTTCGCTACTGTTCACACCCATGGTGTTCACAGTAACGTTTCTTGTGGCTGGCTTATTTTGCGTCCTTTAGAACTTCGGCTGCAACTTTCCCAAAGTTTTCAAATACGGGAAGGGTTTCCTTTAAGGATGCAGCTATTTCGCTGTCTTTTTTCCCTTCCAATGCCTTGCTGAGCTTTAGGATGCTGGCGTTAATTTCCTCTTTTTTGATGCGTTCTTCTTTCTCGTTGATAAAATCCATAGTTCCGTTTAAGATGCCAATTTCCCAGTTAATCCCTTTGACAATTTCATCTAAGAACTTATCTGTGTCGTCCTTGCGGTCGCCTTCTAACTCCGGGATGATGCTGTTCATGCTTTTTACAAGGCGGCTGTTGTAATCCTTAAAAACCTCCAGTGCTTCTATCTGCTGTGCGCGGATATCTTCCATGATATCATTTCCTCCTTATTCCTTTGTGTTAATGGTACTGTTTTTGCCATTCCCTGAACTGCTTATCAGGCTGCCATTTTTTAGACGGTCTGCAAAATCTGCTTCACCCGCAGTTCCAAGGAATACTTCTCCTTCGCCTTCTGGTATCCATTCCGGGCAATTTCCTCCCGTTCTTCCTCATGCTCCAAATAATACCTGATTTTTTCCACCAATTCTTCCTCACTGGCAAAAATATCCAGGTCTTTCCCAACTTCAAAGTACTCTGGGATTTCACTTTGGTAATTCGTCAGTACAAATCCCCCAGCGCCCAAGATATCCCAAAGCCGCAAAGGAATCCCTGTGCGGATAGGCTTGGAAGTAAAATTCAGGTTGATTTTAGAAAGGCGGAAAATCTTGGGCATTTCCGTGGTGCTCCTTGCCAGCCCCCGGTAATTTGCCTTGGGAAGCGGGCTGAAATCACTTGCAGTATACAAATCCAAGGAAAATTCCTCAGACACCCGTTTCAAAAGCTGCAGCCGTTCCTGTTCCGTAACCTTATTTCCCAGATAAAGGTGCGCCATGGCAGCCCTGTCATTGTGGTTTGCTTTTTCCGGGAACTGGTAAAAGGGCACTTTTTCCTTAAACTGCTGCAAAATTTCATCTGTAATACATTCCTCTAAAAAATTATACCCATAGACCTTTAGCTGCGCCTGAATCACGCCATCCAGATACCCTTTCATCCAGGATTCTTCTTTCAGGCGGTTGTAGGGGCACTTCTCCGTATACAGGGAGCCAATAAAGGAAACCTCAGCAGCATATTTCTCCTTGTCCTTTTTCGTGATGTTTTCCAGCAATGGATCCAGCCGGGCATAATCCGCCCCCAAGGGCAGATAAAATATCCCCTTTGGGTTCTCCGGGCGGAATTCCTCATACAAAGCGTAGTCAAACAGGAAAATGCGGTTCCACCCGTTCCTCAAGGAATGGGAATACAGCTCCATTACTGGGCTGTCCACAATCCAACAGACATATGGGATATGGAAAATATTGCATACCTCAGAAACGACCGGGAAAAAATTGATGCTGAACACCATCTGGCTTTCCTGCTTTTTCAGGGCCGCACTGACTAAATTCATCTGTCCCCTTGCCCCCAGTTCCTTGTTCCTCATTTCCTCCGTAATCTCAGTTACTGTATGCCCCAGCCGTTTCATCACCGCAATAACATCCGGCTCGCAAATACTGTTGTACCGATAAAATAATATGTTCATTTTTCTTTCCTCATGAAAAATCTGCAATTACCTGCCTAAGGTAAGCTTCATCCTGAATGGGCAAAAGCACCTGCTCCTCCCCCAGCTCATTGTTGTACTTACCGTCTATGGGCGTCCTGCACCCTTCATGCCGTAAAAACCATTCATACTCCAAATCCACATGCCCTACGTCTACCGCCTGATGCCCTGCCTTGCACAGATCACTGGCAAGCACAGTGGCTGCTGCTCCAAGGGCAAGCAAAAACAGCGTGCCTTTTTCCTGCGCCATGCAGCAATCCAGAATTTCCTGATATCTGGAAAAAGCGTTTTCCGCAGGCCCTAAAATCCTCTGGATGCTTTTTGCATTGTCAAATAAATCATTCCCCACGCCAAGGCCTGTGCAGCATCCCTCCACAAAAATGCAGTCGCGCCCATCCCATATTTTTTTCAGGTATGCAAAACGCTTTTTGGGGGCGTCTGTCTGGTTGTCACGGTACATCACATATGGCCTTGTCACATAAGCATCATAATACGTTTTCTCGGGGTGCAGAAGCTCCAGGTGCTCCTTGCGCACCTGCGGGTTCAGGTAACAGCGGATTTCCCTTCTGGACTGCTCGGTGTACTTTTCCAAACTGCCATAATTGTCGGCAATCCCAATCAGCAGGTTGCTGTCCTCTGACTGGAGCACCTCTTTCAGCCGATGGCTTAATTCCTCCTCCACCTCTGTCTGGAACCTGTGGCGGATGCGCCCTGCAATCGCTGCAAATTCCCCGTCCCCGAACCTTGCCAAAGACTTCCCATGGGCAACAATCTCGTCAATGGCCTGCTCGCCCCTGGCAATTTTCGGGAAAAAACCATCCATAGGGTGCTGTATCCTGTCCCAAAGTTCATAAACTGCATTTTCCTGAAAATAAATATTGTCCTGCTGCTTCTGCTCTGCCCACTCCAGAATCTGCTTCTGCCCGCGAGTCAGCAGCCTGTTTTCTTCCTCTAATTGATATACCCTCCGCTGCAAGCCTTCTACAATCCCAAGAAGGCTTAAAAATTGCTGCTCTAATTCCATCGCTACCTACCATCCTTCTTCTATCTCATAAATTTAAATTGGGAAGCTCCCCACGTTAGTGTACTGTTATGTATGCTGTAAAGCACAAAACCTTATCCCTAGCTTAGAATATGCTTAAAAATTACTGGATGTTCCTCACTATGCCATATGCCTGACGCCATGTATTTATTATAGTAGAAATTAGGGCTATTTACAAGGGAATTTCATAAATCCAGTGTACCCGCAAATATTTCCCATTACTGTTCACAGTAACTATTTCTCCATATAGAAATAACTGCAAGATATGGTACTTTTGAAACTCAATTTCCCATACCCTGCAGTCCCTTACCCTAAAACATCAGAGCTATACTTCCTGTAACAATTATACATTATAAATGTCCGCTTTATATGAATCCATATTTTGGCGCATCCAGCCGATTGTTTCTGTAATCCCTTCTGCAAATGTGTATCCCTGTTCCCAGTCTGTCAATTCCTTAATTTTTGCATTTGACCCTAACAGGCGGTTTACCTCACTTTTTTCCGGGCGCAGCCGCTGCCCGTCACAAATAATTTTGGCTTTGGGATTAATCTGTGAAATAATTTCCCTGGCAAGCTCCCCAATAGAAATTTCCTGCTGGGTTGCAATATTAATTTCTTCCCCGATTGTTTTATCTGATTCTGCAATCGCTATAAATCCAGCCGCTGTATCTTTTACGTAATTAAAGTCCCTGGTAGGTGTCAGGGAACCCAGCTTGATTTCCTCCTTCCCCGCCAAAAGCTGCGAAATAATAGTAGGGATTACAGCTCTTGCTGACTGCCTTGGGCCAAAGGTATTAAATGGGCGCACAATAGAAACCGGCATATTAAAACTGCGGTAAAAACTTTCTGCCAGCCGGTCTGCGCCTATTTTAGTAGCAGAGTAAGGTGACTGCCCTTGAAACGGATGTTTTTCATCAATCGGCACATACTGGGCTGTCCCATATACTTCTGAAGTTGACGTCACAAGAACCCGTTGGGTATCTAACTGGCGGGCTGCCTGAAGCACGTTCAGGGTACCCTTAATATTGGTGTCTACATAAGAATCCGGGGAGTGGTAGCTGAACGGAATTGCAATTAACGCAGCTAAATGGAATACGGCATCTACGCCTGCCATCGCCTCACGTACCCCATTCGGGTCACGGATATCCCCAGTAAACACTTCAATTTCTTTTCGCTTGCCATCTGGCAAGCTGTCCAGCCATCCCCATGTATTAAAAGAATTATAATAGGCAAATGCCTTTACATCATAGCCTTTTTCCAATAGGCTCTCTGTCAAATGGCTCCCGATAAAGCCATCCGCCCCTGTCACTAAGACCTTTTTCATATCTGTTTTCCTTCCTGCATTTACAAATTTTACATGCAATTTGGCATTTCTGGTTCTTCTACTCTGCCTTTAAATTTAATTTTTCTTCCATACGGCGCATTTCTTCAAATTCACCCATATCTAAAAATGATTCCTCGCTGATTGGGTACATGCCAACTTTACGTTCCTCTTTCAGCAATTTGTCCGCCAAATCTGTCATATGGAAAAAAGTATCCGCTGGTATCTCCTGCAGCAATTCCTCATTCAATATGTACATGCCTGTGTTGACAAAATAGGAAAGCTTCGGCTTTTCTTCCATGGAATGGATCCTGCCATTTTGGCTGGAATGGATGACACCATAGGGAACAACAATATTTTTCAGCGCCGTTACAATCGTCAGCTCATTTCCTGTTTCTAAGTGATATCTATAGATATCGGCATAATCTGCATGAATCAATATATCGCAATTTGTCACAATAAACGGCGTATGTAAATCCTTTTCCAAAAGAGTAAGGCTCCCTGCCGTCCCTAATGGCTTATCTTCTTCCACATAATGCAGATGGTAATCTGTAATGTTATCTGAAAAATATGATTTAATCATGCTTTTCCTATAGTTCACTGTTGCATGGAAATCCCCCACCCCATATTTACGGAATTCGTTGATAATCCGTTCCATTATGGGAATATCCCCAATGGGGATCAAGGGCTTTGGGAGGATTTTTGTGTATGGGTACAGGCGGGTCCCTTTCCCACCTGCCATAATAACAACCGGGATATCCTGCAAGGCCAGTTTTCCTTCCGGTTCCTCGCCAATATTGGCTTCTTCTTTGAAAATAATGTCTTTCACCCGCTGTTCCGCAGTAACTACTGGCAAAGCTGTGACAGAGTATTCCTCCATATATTGCTTCGCTTTCTTGCGTTCTTTGCAGCGGATGACCCTCGGGTTCCTGTTCATAATATTGCTTACTTTACCATGCAAATCCCCTGTCCGGATGAGCCACCTCCGAATGTCCCCATCTGTAACTACGCCTGCCAGCTTTTCATTTTCATCTAACACAAATAAAATTCCTTTTGCATTTAAGTCGATTTTTTGCATGGCCTCTACAACGATAGCTGTCTGCGCTATAAGAAATCTGCTTAATTCTTCCTGTTTCATTGAGGGAACCTCCTGTTTGGTGCACTATCGTCCTTGATAGCTGGTAATTTCTATCTAAATATTTTGGAGCATCATGTGTTCTTCCTATTCTGAAAGCTTTTTTGCCCAAAACTCAGTAATAAGATACTCTGGATTATAAAAGTTTTTCAATTCTTTCGCAAATCTGATATGCTGTTAACCCACTTTGCTCAAGTTGGTAACGGTAATCTCCAGCGTGAGGGAAAAAATCTTTTATTCCTATTATTTCCAACCGCACATCAAAATGATGGGCTACCATATATTCTGCAACCGCACCTCCTAGCCCACCTACCTCACTATGTTCTTCAACCGTCACAATAAGATTATGGCTGTGAATTACTTTATCCAACATTTCTGAATCAAGCGGCTTTATTGTATGCATGTTTATAACAGAACATGAAATTCCCTTCTCATTTAATAATTTTGCTGCTTCCAAGGATTCATATACCATAGAACCTGTAGCAACCATGCACACTTCATTGCCTGAAATTAGTTCAACAGATTTACCAATTTGAAAATCATAATCTTCTTTATAAATAACTGGAGTATTCATTGCACCAGTCAGGCGGATATATGTTGGCTCCTCACTGCCTGCTGCTGCCAACATACACTTTATAATTTCTGTACCATCTGCCGGAGAAATAACTGTGATATTGGGAAGGCTCCTCATAACTGCAATATCTTCTATGCTCATATGGGTAGCGCCTAAAATCCCTGCACCAAATCCAGATGTCAGGCCAATCAGTTTTATTGGGAGCTTCATATAAGACATATTCACCCTAACCTGATCTGCACATCTTGATGTAGCAAAGCTAGCATATGTGCTTACAAATGGCAGAAACCCTTCCTTCGCAAGCCCTCCTGCTGCACCTACCATATTTTGTTCGGCAATACCAAAATTATATAGCCTATCTGGATACCTTTCTTTAAACCGTTCCAGGCCTGAAAAAAAGCTCAAATCTGCCGTCAGCATCACCATATCTGGGCTAGTTTCTGCAAGTTCTAAAGCTGCAATCCCTAATGCCCCACTCGGCCCAAGCCTTGACCAAATACGTGTATTTTTCGGCGTAACTTCTATCATAACCCATCCCCCAATTCCGCAACCGCCTGCTGGTATTGTGCCTCTGAAAGCCTAGAATTATGGAACCGACAATTTCCCTCCATAAATGAAATTCCCTTCCCCTTTACCGTGTCCGCAATAATTGCCAAAGGCTTACTGCCTTTGATTCCATATGCATCCAATAATGCTCCGGTATTATGGCCATCTACTTCTTGGGCATCCCATCCAAATGATTTCCATTTCTCTGGCATGGGCTCCATAGACATTACTCTACTGGTTTCCCCATCATATTGAATATGGTTCCTATCTATAATTGCAACCAACTGATTCAGCTGAAAATGTGAAGCGCTCGCCGCTGCCTCCCAAACAGAGCCCTCGTCACATTCCCCATCCCCCATTAAGACAAAAACCCTAGAACTAAGATTATTTTTCTTCCTCAACGCCAAGCATACCCCTACACCAAGGGACAGGCCTTGCCCTAAACTGCCGCTTGCATATTCTATTCCTGGCAAACCATTTAAGGAAGGATGGCCAGATAACCTTGAACCATTTTTTTTAAAAGTGTGCAATTCATCCTTTTCAAGAATTTCAGCCTGTGCTAATGCAGGATAAAACGCAAGCGCTGCATGGCCTTTACTTAATATAATCCTATCCCGTTCCTCCCATTCTAAATTATTACGATCAAATTTGGCGGTTCCTATATACAAGGCTGCCAATATCTCCGCCATAGACAAGCTTCCCCCTAAATGTGCCCCCAAATTCCCGGCAGCATACGCCATTTCAATAATATCCCTGCGTATTTCCGCCGCTGCCTGCTGGCATTTTAAAATATGTTCTGCTTTTGCCATATTAATCACCCATGCCTTTCCCTTCAGCTAAGTACAAATTACAATGGAACATGCTGTCTTCCACATTACATCCCACCGTCAACACGGATAACCTGCCCTGTCATATAGCTGGAAAGGCTGCTGCTCAAAAATGCTATTACCTCAGCAATTTCTTCAGGACGCCCTACCCTTCCCATAATTACATTCCGCAATATATCTCTTTTTAGCCCTTCTTCAATCTGTGCACCCATATCCGTATCCACAATCCCAGGAGCCACTGCATTAACACGGATATTATAAGTGCCCAGTTCCCTTGCTAGCTGCCGCACTCCTCCAATAACCGCCGCTTTGCTCCCTACATATTCGTATTGTGCTGGCTGTCCGTCAATGCCTGCAACCGAAGCTATATTTACAATGCTTCCTTCTTTCTGGCGAATCATCAGCCGGGAAAGATATTGTGTCAATAATGTCTGCCCAAAAAAATTCACTTCAAATACGTGGCGCATTTTTTCTATAGATGTCATGGTAAATGCTGAGCTCTCATCCGCTATCCCAGCAGCATTTACAAGTATATCAATTTTCTTTTTACTTCTTTTTATATCTTGGGCTACATTTTTTATTTCCCCTTCATTCATCAGTTCACAGTAAACTGGCCATATAGAAACACTATTTTCCTCTGCTGTCTTTTTCATATCCTGTTCGAAACTATCATCTTCTGTCCTTGCACAAGCCCAGATATTAGCGCCATATTTCGCAAATACCTGAATGGCAGCCCGTCCAATTCCCCGGCGTGCGCCTGTAATAAATGCATTCTTGCCTTGCAGCATACCTTTGCTCCTATTCCTGGTTCCACTTTTATAATAGCTTTATCTGCTTTTGCTAAACATTGACTTTTATTATTCTTGTTAATTGCCCCGACAAATCATATCCATCCCAAATCAAGTCAAAATCCATTGTTTTTCCAACTGGGACTATACGGTCTACCCCTCTTATCCCTGATCTTAATAGCGGGTAAAGCATTTCCTTACTCCCAATATACCCAATGGTCTGGCAATGGCTGTTGTCACAGATTGGTTTTAATTCAAGGATATCCCCACAGTCATATTCAAAAAAATATCCTGAATGATCTTTAAGCTCCATAAGCCCATCCTGAAGCTCTGGTATTTGCACCCGTACAAGGTAATTATCTCCATGGGTTTCCAATTTCACGCCATGCCAAATAACTGCTGCCAAATAACTGCTGTTTAATTTATTGATTCCCATAATTGGCTGAAATGTATATTTTTCTTTTACAATCTTATGGAGGTGTTCCCAAAATTCTTTTTTCGCCCCTTCTTTTTGGTTCCCTATCCATGCAACCAACCTAGGGCTGGTACATGCATTTTGGTCGGTAAGGTATGTGTCATTATAAAAATCTTCTGCCACTTTATCCTTATTGGGCATTCTCAGATATTCTTCACTGTCAATAACTGCGAAAGAATACCGGTCTGCAAAAGTGATTTCCCCCGCCCTTGGAGCAAGCGGGGACTCCCGCAATTCTGATATTGTACGGTTTCCTCCCCAGACTACCCTTACATTCGCCATAGCAGACAGGCAATCATTAATTTCCTTATTTCTGTTATAGCGGATAAGGCAAATATAACCCTTCATCCGGCGATGGCTTTCCAATGATTCATGGATAGCCTTATTGATAATTGCAACCTGCGGAAAGTCCTTTGAAGGAACCCTTACAATATTAGCATTCCCTGTCAGGAGCCCTGCTGCAAGGGAATATGCATAATTAACTGGCACATTCGACGGCGCAATATGGAACACAATTCCCCGTCCCATATGCAAATCCCCATCACTCCTTCCAAATCTTTTTTTCAGATTCAATAAGCTTGCTTTCCGGATCCAAAATCCAAATGTCACAACATCTGGATAAGCTTTGGCTTCCCGCATCCCCATAATTGCCCTAGATACATCATTCAGGAAATCCATCACTTCTTCATCAAAAGGCTCTTTTGCTGGGAGGGCTGCCATGTCCCTAACCATTACCGGATTGCCTGTCAGATAGGTAATACTTTCTAAGATACCAGATGTTCCCAAATTATTTGAAGTTTGCTGCATATGTGTCGCTGCACCCCCTAAGTTCTGCATGTTTCAGCCGTCCAATCACTTTAAAATATTTCCCTTTCCGTTTACATGGGCAGTCATCCTCACCCAGCAGAACCCCCTCGTCTTCCGTAATAAGGGAATGGCCCGGATAAGACTCAGGAATTGTTGACAAAACTTGAATAATTCCCTGCTCCCCAATTTTACATTCTGAAAAATCTTCTGGTTTCCTTATCACAATATCTGAAAATACGCTTGCATGGAGATGCCCATACTCACACTGCATATAAATACACCCAGTTTGTTCCACCATGCCATAATAATCATGGACACTGTCCAGCCCGCACACATCCCTAAGCCTTCTATGGAATTCTTCCGGGCTTACTGCCTCATTGGCCAGCTTTTTCCATCCTCCGCCGTGAATAAGGATGCCATCAAAAAGATTGAGCCTAATACCTTCAGGCCGCAGCCTCATCAATTCCTTATAGAAATGCTGCCATACCATAAACGTGAACCCAAACAATAAAATTTTCTGTCCTTGATACTTTTCCAAAAACTCTGCCAGCCCATTGATATCCAAGTTCATATTGTCATCCAACGCATAAATTTTCTTAGCGCCAAAGATAGAAAAACCAAGGATTCCGGCTCCCCTTGCAGAAAACATAGCCCTATTCTTCACAACAGAAGGGCAATCTACAATAATCATTGGCATACGCGAAGAACCTGTAAAATCAGATACTATCTTCACCATCGTTTTCTGCTGGTTGGAAGACGTTGCTTTGTCTAAATAAATTTTAGAAACAGCCTGCCCAGTTGTCCCAGAAGAAGTCATAGTTTTCACAACCGCTTCCCTTGGGACGCTTTTCAAATCCACTTCCTTAAAAAGCCGGACTGGCAGGAATGGCAAGTCTTTATAGGAAGCCACTTTTTCCCTATTATACGAAATGCTTTCCAGGATCCTCCCATATTCCGGGCAATTTTCCCTGTGGTATTCTGTCAAATCTGCCAACCGCCTTGTCAGAAGCTTTTCTTTATTTTCCTTGTCCAAAGAATATGGAGGTATCTTAAGAATCTCCTCAAACCCCATTCTATTATCCATAATATTTTGCTAATTCCTTATATAATGTTTTCCCAGCATCATTCTTAGGAATCTCATCAATTACGATAGCCTGAAATGCCGCCGGATTTAACTTTGTCTTAGCTGCAACAAACTCTTTTACTTCATCTGCAATAGATTGATCCGTCACAAAAAGATACATATGGTCATCAATCCCAGCGCTGGCACAATCTATATTGCTGAATTTCCCTTTTATCAGACGGTCAATTTCATCCAGATTAACCCTATTCCCATAGATTTTAAGAAACCTTTTTTTCCGCCCTACAATATAGTAATAACCATCTGCATCAAACTGAGCCATGTCCCCTGTCTGGAGCACGCCATTGCGTTCATCTGCCTTTATCAAGTCTTCCCCGCATTCTGCATAACCAAGGGTGACGTTCTCCCCTTTATAAACAAGTTCCCCTGCCACAAAGGGTTCTGTTATCTCTTTCCCATTCGCATCCACTAAATGGAAGTTACCGCCAGGAATAGCAATTCCCATAGAACCGCACTTCACAATCGCCCGTTCCGCCGGCAGGTAGCCCATCCGGGCTGTTGCTTCGCACTGCCCATACATTACAATGAACTGCTTCCCATTCCCTGCCGCATATTCTGCAAATTTTTTATGGAGTTCAGGAATTATTTTCCCGCCGGCCTGCGTCATAGTCCTTAAGGATGGCAATTCCATGCGCCAAAACCGCAGCCTGTCCAACATCTCATATGTATAGGGCACCCCGCCAAATGATGTAGCCTGTTCTTCCTTAAAAAAATTCCAGAATTCTTTCTGCATCAAGCCTTTGTCTGTCACCAGCAACGTAGCCCCCACCAGAAAGTGGCTGTTAATAATAGAAAGCCCATAGGTATAATTCATGGGCAGGGTTGTAATAGGCCGCTCTGTTTCATCCAAACTTAAATATTCTGCTATAGACTCAGCATTTACCTTTACATTTGTATAACTCTGCCGTACAAACTTAGGGCTCCCTGTAGAGCCAGAGGTAGTCAACATCAGGCAAAGTTCATCATAAAGAGGATAGTCCTTCCCATAACCTGTTTTCAGCAACACATACTGATAAGATTCATATACTGTTTTGCTATCTGGAAAGCTGTTTTCCTGTTCCTTCGGAACCCACAGGTACGATGGGGAATAGGCAGACAGCAGGTTATCCAAAAGTTCTTTTTCTAAATGGCTGCTTAACAAAACGGGCACAATGTTATGCTCCACAAATGCAGAATACCCTAAAACAGAACCTATCGTGTTTTCACAAAGGCAAAATACAAGGCATCTTTTTCCAGCTGCTTCGGCAAGCTGCTTCCCTTCCTGCGCTAACTGCCTGTAGGTAATCTTTGTCTTTCCTTCGTCTATAATAGCAACATTATCTCCAAACCTTCCAAAATCCCACATGGCGTTGCTCCTTAAAATTCAATATTGTAATTCTTAGATAATATTTCTTTCCCTTTTTCATATGAGCTTAAATCAATGATGTCATCTGTGTCCATCATAATGTCAAATGCATCCTCAATGGCTGCCACCAGCCCCATATGCCCTACGGAATCCCATGACGGAATCTGCTGGTATTCCAGGCCCTCTAATTGTTCTTTTGTTATTTCCAGGGCCTCTATGAATGCTGCATCATATTTTTCTAAATTATTCATTGTGTTACCTCCTGCTATATGGCTGAAAATTTTTATATGCAATTGCTGCTATGCCACACTGCCCTGACGTTTTAAACGCACTCTTTCTCCTATAGCTAACCCATCCCACTTTATTCGTAGAAAGCCTTGATTCTATCAGCTACATATCTGACTTCCTCATCCTTTAATGCATAAAACATCGGCAGCCTTACTAAGCGGTTACTTTCCCTCGTTGTATTTCTGTCTTTCCCCACAAATTCCCCATATTTTTTCCCGGCTTCTGATGTATGCAAAGGAACATAGTGAAAGACAGCCTTTATCCCATTATCATTTAGATATTTAATTAATTTTGTGCGTTCCTCCAAATCATCCGTTTTAATGTAAAACATGTGGGCATTATGCTGGCATTCCTCAGGTATATATGGCAGCGCTATTTTTTCGGATTCCTCTAATTCTTTTAACTCATTATAATATATATTCCACAATTCCAAACGCCTATCATTAATTTTCTCTGCTATCTCTAATTGGGGCAGCAAATAAGCGGCATTCATTTCACTGGGAAGGTAAGAAGAACCTACTTCTACCCAACTATATTTGTCTATCTCACCCCTAAAGAACTGTGAACGGTTTGTCCCTTTTTCTCGGATAACCTCCCCCTTATGTACATATTTTTCATTATTTATGAGAATTAATCCACCTTCTCCCATAGTATAATTCTTTGTTTCATGAAAACTATATGTTCCAAAGTCCCCAATTGTGCCTAAATATTTCCCTTTATAAGTTGCCATCATGCCTTGGGCTGCATCCTCTATCACAAATAGCTGATACTTTTTTGCGATTTCCAAAATTGTATCCATCTCACATCCAACGCCCGCATAATGAACTGGTACGATTGCCTTTGTCCTCTCTGTTATTGCACTTTCTATCAATGTTTCATCCAGATTCATGGTATCTTTTCTGATATCCACAAATTTAATCCTAGCCCCACGAAGCACAAACGCATCTGCAGTAGATACAAAAGTAAAAGAAGGCATAATAACTTCATCCCCTGCCCTGACATCAGTCAACAAGGATGCCATTTCCAGTGCATGCGTACACGAAGTCGTTAGCAACACTTTAGATTTCAGTTTTTCCTCAAACCACCGTGTACATTCCGCCGTAAAAGGCCCATCCCCATTTAAGCGTCTGTTTCTTAATATTGCTTCTGTAATATATCCAATACCCTTCTCTGTATATACAGGTTCATTAAATGCCAGCATGTCTGTTTCTCCATTCCATTAAAAATTCCGCTTTTGCAAAATCCATCTCATCATCTATGTCTACAGAATGTTCTTTTGGCATAATATATGCATATCCATGCTCTCCATAGAGGTTTCCTCCCTCTAAAAGAAATTTAACATCTACTATGTAAATCGCTCCATTTATGCGATAATACTCTGATAATTTTTGCCTTGGCCCACCCGCTTCTTCTTTTAGAAAACCATTTAAACAGCCATCCTTTGGCAGAACATTGCTCCACAATGGAGAATGTTCCATTTCACACACCCCTACTACACTGTCAGCCTCTTTCTGAATAAATATTTCATACGCTTTTCTAATATCTTCCACAGTACGCAAAGGCGAGGTGGGCTGCAATACGGTAATTACATCAAAATCTTTCCCTTGTTTCCGATATTCCTCCAAGACAAATTTGATTGCATCCCACGTAGAAGCCGTATCAGAAGCTGTTTCATTCGTCCTCAAAAATGGAACCTCAGCACCAAACTGTATCGCTATGTCAGCATATAGCTCACTATCTGTCGAAACATGGATACAATCATAAAGATTTGATTCCCTGGCTGCTTCAATAGAATAGGCCACCAGCGGTTTCCCATTTAATTTCTTGATATTTTTATCTTTTAGCCCTTTTGAACCACTTCTTGCCGGAATAATCGCAATATTCTTCATCTATCTTTTCCCTTACCATAAAATCTTCTTATACTCTATTATCTATAGAGTATTGTTGATAAATTCTTAGCTGCTTTTTCAAAATCTTCTTTTGTAATAATTACTTTTTGGCATATCTGCCCGCCTTTTATAGTTGCATCTTCTGATTCATCCTGAACTAAAATCCCTCCAAATTGTTTACTGAACCTAAGAGCACGTTCATTGCCCAAATAGATATAATTATTCACCAATTCCACATGTAATTTGTTAAAAGCAAATTGAAAAGACAGCAACTGGGCTTCAATGCACTCAAACGCATTTCCCCGGACCGCTAGCCGCCCAGCCTCACACGCGCTGCCCTTTACATCAAACAGCCCAATTGTGCCAATCCGTTCCCCTCTTTTATTCCAAACAACAAAAAAGTAATCCCCCTCTTGTACCTGTTGATATCTAATCCATGCCCTCTGTTGTTCCGTCGTATTCTCTATTTTAGGAAGAAATTTTATAAATTCTGGATCCTGCCGAATTTTTAATGTAAACTCTGCATCCCCCTCAGCAGCAGAACGCAAATCAACAAAACGGCCTTCAAGAATTCCATCATAAAACATATTTATCACTCCCGTTCTTCCAAGACCTTATAAATGCCTTCTAATAATTTCTCCACATAGTGCACCAGCCTTTCTTGCACATTTGTTTCCCCATACTTTTGAGCCTGCCTTACTTTCTCATTATAGAAATCATTATCATTAGCATAACGGGAAACTATTTTTATCATTTCATCATAATTCTGTACCACCCATTCTTCCCCACAGTTATACGCAACATCACATTCTGGAAGAGTCACTACTGGTATACCTGCATACAAAGCCATCCCACCACTAAAGCCTCCTCCTGTCCTTTCGGGGTTTAAAAACAAATCTAACGTTTTGTAGATACCTACTAAATCAACACAATACCCTAGTTCATAAACATGCCCATTAAACACCTCATCTACAAAGTAATCCTTTATTTCCCTATAACCTCCTATCATAACAAACGATATATTTTGTGTTTCCTCCAATATCTTCTTCATTACATCTATTAATTCTTTATTTATTTCTTCTTCTAAACGGTTGCCAACAACCGCAACCAAAAATTGCGCCGTTGGTAAACCTAGTGCTTCACGGGTGAAATTACTTTGGCTAGCTTCCACAAGAACTGGGAAATTCTCCTCCATAAATAACTGTACCTGATGTTCCCCCAGCATTGCTATATATTCTTCCTCTGCAATATCTTCTTTCCTTCCATTCCTGATTAGTATTTCCCCTTCTGAAATAGGGCAGGCTGTAGACATAGGAAATGAAACAAGTGTTGTGTATTTTCCTGCCAACCCAACTACCGCATTCGCAGTATTCATATCAAGCACAAACATAGGATTCCATACATATATCATCCAAAACATCATACTATATTCTTTATGGCTCCACGGTGTCATGCTAATCTGATACCCTTTAAATTCTGCTTCCCGATATGTAATCTGTATTGGCATATCATCGAAATCCTTATATACATTCTCCCTGCTCGTCTGTAAACACAAATCGGCTGGAAGCCCTGCATTGCTTGGACATATAAATAATAGAACTTCATAACCAAAACACTCCTGTAAAACATATGCTATATTCAGCAGAACCCGTGTAGGTGCATGCAAAATATTTAATAATTGCCCCGCAACAATCACAATCCGTTTCCTGTTCCTTTGCTTAATTGGCAGGTATGGATAATCTATGCCGAGCATTTTATTAAACTGTTCCATATTCTTTTTATGAAAAATTCGTTTTCTCCTGTATTCCCCTTTTACATGTACTAGGGAAACCCACTCCAACATACTTCCAGTATAACCGTCAAAACTTCCCTCAAGGATACTTTCCATAAAATCCCCTTGAAAATCTTCAATCTCCATACGCTGAGCAAGAACAGAAAATATATAAATTTTGTCATTAACTTCAAACTGCGTTTTTATAATCTTCCTAATTTGGCGCTGTTCAGCGTCCGTATATTGGTTGTATAGTTGCTCCATCTTTGCAAAATTATCACGTTCTTCCTCATCTGTTTCAAATTCACTCATACATAACCTTACAGCTGTTTTTACCCATACCAGAACCTCATTCATTCTCCTGATTTCCTTCCTTTTCCATCTATGCACTGCCATTGGTTGCCAAAATTCTATACTAAGTCATAAAATTTCTTTTTCAAATCCATATTCCCGCTTATCAAATATTCCTTTATAATTTTGGATATCTTCCCAGAAGTATTTCCATCACCATAAGGGTTTATGTAATTTCCACATTCCATATGCAACGCCTGTCCCATAGCATTGAAAATAGATAAGCATTCTGTTTTACAAGATATAATACTATTTGCCATAATCCGCCCTCTCTGCCTATCACCAATATTTACTGTGGGTACTCCCAAGGATGGAGCCTCAATAATGCCACTGGAAGAATTTCCTAAAACAAACTTAGCATATTTCACTGCACCCAGATAACGCTTCGTGCCAAGGGAAGACACCAGCTTCATATTAGGGTATACTGCTGTTTCCTTCTCTAAAAACCCATTAATCAGTTCCCCGCCTGAATCTGTATTTGCTTTGGTGATCAAGTAGAATATATTATCCATCTTTTCCATTGCCCGAAACAGCTCCCTTACTTGTCTTTCCGCCATTCCAGGCTCTAATGTAACCGGATGGAAAGTCACAACTGCATAGTCTTTTCCTGCAGGAAAACCTATACACTCCCCTAATTCTTCCCGGCTTGGCAAATCTGCTTTTAATATATTCTCTACCCCTAACGCCCCTACATTATATACACGGCTTGGTTCTTCTCCCATCTGGATAATCCGCTTCCTGTATTCCTCTGTAGCAGCAAAATGAAGGTAACTCATCTTTGTCACAGCATGGCGTATGTTGTCATCAACAGCCCCTTGGGTCAATTCACCGCCATGGATATGCGCAATCGGAATATTTTCATTCATAGCCGCAATGCAAAATGCAAGAATCTCTGTCCGATCACCAAGGATAACAAGCATGTCAGGTTTTTCCTTCTGAAAAAAACTACCAAATTCTGCTAATGCATGAGCCATGGAAAGTGTAATTCCATAATTAGTATTTTCTGTTACATTAATAGGGATCTTGGCAAAAATCCCTATTCCATCTTTCTCTATTTCTTTATATGTGTACCCTTGGCTTTCTAATAAATGGGAGCCTGTAACTACCAATTGGGTTTCCAATTCCGGCATTTCCTGTAATGCAGCAACCAATGGCTTCAAAAGCCCATATTCCGCCCTCGTTGCTGTTATAATACATACTTTTTTTCTTCCTAAATCCATTTTTCTACCACAATTAATTCATCTTCTTCAAAATCCCGCTCTGCCTTCTGTCCAAGTACTTCAAACCACTTCATAGGTGAAATCCCCGTCCCTGGCCTTTTGGCAGATAAATTTTCTTCCGTGAACTTTTCTCCTTTTTGGATTTTGCATTTTGCCACAATACTCTTTCTGGCAGCCTTCCGGTTTTTCTTTTCTGACACAGAGGGCGCCTTCCTGCCGTCCCCCATTGCCTGTTCTATGTTACGTACAGCCTTTACCATTGCTTTCAATTCTTCCGGCTCCAAACTGGCAAGATGGTCTGGCCCGTCCATTCCTTTGTCTAATGTGAAATGTTTCTCCAAAATACATGCCCCTAAGGCTGCTGCCGCAATTGGGATTTCAATTCCTTGTGTGTGATCCGAGTAGCCCACTGGAAGGCCAAATTCATCCTTCATAGACAGCATTGCCTTTAAATTTACATCTTCCATGGGTGTAGGATATTCTGTATTACAATGGAGCAAAGAAATTTGTTTTGTCCCCGCTTCTTTTAACCAATGGATTGCCTCTGCCACTTCATCCAATCCGCACATCCCAGTAGACATTACTACTGGTTTCTTTGTCCTTGCTATCTCAAGCAAATATGGGAGGTTTGTAATCTCACCAGAAGGTAGTTTCCAAAAATCCATGCCTAACTGGTCTAAAAAATGGATACTGTCCAAATCAAATGGCGTAGACAGAAACCCAATTCCATGGTTCTGGCAATATTCTTTCAATTCTATAAAGCTTTCTTTCGTTAAAGCCAGTTTTTGCAGCATTTGCAACTGGCTTTCTTCTTTCTCTGTCGTCTTTTTCTGGTACTCTGCCTTCTGTGCATTTTTTGAAACCAGCTTTTCAGGTGTAAAAGTCTGGAACTTAATATAATCCGCGCCTGATTCTTTTGCAGACAATACCATCTTTTTTGCTGTTGCAAGGCTGCCGTTATGGTTCACCCCAGCCTCTGCAATAATTATAATCCCCATATCCCTTCCTCAGTTATGCTTTATCCTCTTTGCTGGAACACCCACTACTGTGCATCCAGCATCCACATTTTTTACAATCACGCTGCCTGCACCGGCAATAACAGAATCCCCAACTGTAATCCCCTGTATTATCTTTGTTCCCATACCTATGTCACATTGCCTGCCAATTTCTACCTGCCCAGCCACCGTCACATCCGGGCTTAATGTAGTATATTCCCCAATTTTCCCGTCATGGCACACCAATGAATTCATATTAAGGAATACAAAATCTCCCAATGTAACATTTGTTGATATCCGGCATCCCATTGATATGATACAGCCTTGTCCCATTCTTATGTCTGGACAGATTCTTGCATCGTCCATAATAAGGTTTGGGAACTTTATATTGGGATTACATTTAAGTTTTTCTGCAATTTTCTTCCGCAGCCAAGATTCTCCTACGCTAATTGCTACATTTGTTTCCTGCTGCCTTGCCAAAAGATAATCATCATCCCCCAAATAAGGACAGCAGGTATTTCCTACAAGCAAATCAGAACTTGTTCCGCTTTGGCAAGGATGCTTATCCACATAGCCTATTGGGTTCCACATGGCTTTTTTCTTATTCCATTCCTCAATTTGCCACAAAAGCTCCCGCATACAGCCGCCTGAACCAATTAAAATTAAATCTTGTATTCCCATAGGTTATCCAGCCTGATCAGCCTGTTTTTCCGCCAAAGCCTCTTTCTCCCTTAGTTCTTTCATATATTCCCCAAAAAGAGAAGCCAGCTCACAAATATACTTCGTATATATCATCCCTTCACGCGCCATTTCTTTTCCTTCTTCCTGTACGGAATCTTTGTGTTCAAATTGCTCCGATAAAAGCACATAACGCTGGCCTACCATTGTTTCGTTCACCAACTGATATACAACCGTGTTAGACTCTATCTTTTTAACCATTTTCTCTATCTTTTTCAAAACACTCAGATATTCTTTTGAATCTATATGTTTCTTATCACATACTTTATCCAATTTTTCATATAATTTCCTTGCTTTTCTTGCATCCTGCGCTAATCTTTGAAACTCTTTTGGAATTCCATCCAGATATTCCACTGCCCACTTCCTTGAATCTTCATCCAACATAGGAGATAAATGGCTCAGGCACTCCTGTATGTCAACCTCCTTGGTGCATTCCCGCTCAATAGCATCATGCAGTGTCATAATTTCTGTACCCTTTATCTTTGCACCACCTTCTGTGGCATTGATAATGTGGTACTCCTCCTTCTCCCGCTCCCTGATATCTGCAATATATTTTTCATACCAATCTAAATAGATTTTTAGGGAACCAGTTGTAGGAACTTCTTTCTCTACATTCCCCTCCACCATAATAAAACCTGCTGTATTTTCTTCTTTCATTACTTTTTCAAAAGTCCCATCTGCATGGGATTTATTATCTGTAAAAGCCAAATCCTGCCCTACCAAAATAATCCGTGTTAAGCCTATTTTATAGAGCAATGAAAATGCACTGGTTGCAACACTGCCACCTGTATCAACACCACCATACTGCCTATCCCCATGCATTAAAATCTGTTCTGCTATCACATAACTCTCATTGTAAAAAAACTTCATGCCCGTGTGATACTTTAAAATGTCACTGCTTGCATTTATTGTTGTAACTAAAGGAATTTCTTTTGCTTCTTCTTTCTTAATTAAATCCAATGGTTTTTTCCCATCCACGATTGCAAACATATCTGGGATAATCCCTGCTGCAATCAAAGGCTTTATTGCTGTATCCACTGCAACAATAAAAGCTTTTCCCTTTGCTCTTTTGAGTTCATGGATATTTTTATTCAAAGATGGGCCAGCCGCCACAACAATCCCCGGAATGTCATTAGGAATCACATTTACCAGATGGGTTGTTTTATATCCATCACACAAATATTTGACATTATCCAGCAAATTTTTAATTGTAACATTCGCAAACCGCATCTGGGTCATGTAATTAACAATCTCACTACTCATGCTGTCATTGATCTTCCTCAGAAAAGCCACTGCTTCTTCTGGAAATAGCACATCATAATTAGGAAGGATAAGCTTACGGTAATGTGATATGGTTTCATACCTGAGAATCCGTTCCACCATCCCCCCCATTGCTTTATCATCCATTCCCTCTATCCCTTTGACCCAAAATACAATCAAATGCTTTTCCATCCATCTTTTCAAAGGGACATGTTCAAGAAAATCCAGAAAAATCTGGAAAGATGGCTCATATACAAAAATCGCAAGCCTATCCTTAGCATGTTCTACCAATTCCTGCAAATATGCTGGATTGCCTAAACCCATGATAAATATCGGTGAATTCGCCGCAAGTTCCCCTAATGTTTCGACCCATATTTTTGCTGGTTCTTCTGGATTCCGTTTTCCGTTTAAATAACAAGTTCTGTTTTCTTTTGTAACCTTTATTATCCTTTCCCCATCATATGCCGCTTCTTCTATAATTTCCAGTTCCGGCTCAAACTTCTCCTTTGCTTCCCCAATCAATTCATCCATCTGCGGATAATAGGCAGACAGTGTTTTCAGATTTTCCTCAAATATTTCCATCTTCCATCTCCTCCTGCCCTGGATCTATTAACATCTTTAAATATTCCATCATTCCATATGAAATTGCATCATGAAGCAATACTCGATCCTCCTGTGCAATTGCGTCTGTAATGTCCTCCAGGACCTGAAGCAGGTAAGTTTGCATTTCCTGATACAGTTCCTCGTCTATCCCAAATCTATTACCATTCATAAACCACAATACAAATTCCTGTATTTGTGGGATTATTTTCCTAACCTTTTCAATATTATCCCGTTTTTGTTCTATCAGAAAATCATAAGATATCTGATATGTAGACTGATACAAATCCCTTATCTTTTCATCCATTTTTTTATCCTGCCAATTTATTTATACCAATTATCCTTTTAAAGATAATTGCATTTAATTAAAGGAGTTGGCATTGCCAACTCCTTTATCAATTTCTTGCCAAATTTCAAAAAAACTACTATTACCCTAACAAGGACAATACACCCTGCGTGGATTGGTTTGCCTGTGCCAGCATAGACTGCCCAGCCTGTGCAAGAATGTTGTTCTTGCTGTACTCAACCATTTCAGAAGCCATATCAAGGTCACGGATGCGGGATTCTGCTGCCTGAGTGTTCTCTGCTACGTTATCCAAGTTAGCAATTGTATGCTCCAGCCTGTTCTGAATAGCACCAAGTGCAGATCTCTGGCTAGATACTCTGTTGATTGCTTCCTGAACTGCCTTAAGGGTAGCATTTGCGGTATCATAATCATCAACCCTTGGCATATTGATATCTACATCGCCCTTAGCAGGTGTAACTGATAAAACAGGCTGCATAACAGTTGCACTTGTTGCACTCTTTGTAGTACCAACCAGATATTTCCCAAAGTTTGCAGTAATGTCGTTAGATACTGCTGCCTTTGCCATACTCTTATCAGCTCTTACTGCCTGACTAGCTTTTAGATATTTATTATTCTTAGCATCAATATAATACTGGGATACTCCATTATCCTGCATTACATATTGTGTAGCAGAAGTTGCTTTTGCGCTAATCTGTTTCTTGAACTCAGAAATCGTAGCTGTCTTATTCCATGTTCCACCGCTGGTCATAACATAATTTCTTGACATACCATTAGAGTAAATAACCTTGCTGTAGCTTGTGCCTTTCTGCTTATTCGGTTCAAGGCTTGTAACAATTGCAGATTTCGCATCGCTTACATGGATGTCCCTAAGGCCTAAGGTGTTTGAATTCATGTTGTTGATGCTGATTTCAATTTTCTGGCTTGCATTTGCACCAACATGAAGGTTCTTATTCTTGAAAGAGCCATCTAACAGGTTCTGTTTGTTGAACTGAGTGGTTTCAGAAATTCTATCCAGTTCTTCTGTCAACGCTTCCAATTCTTCATTGATAGCATCACGGTCAATGCTCTCGTTGGTATCGTTAGCACCCTGAACTGCCAATTCATTCATCCTTTGAAGAATGGAGTGAGCTTCATTTAAAGCACCTTCAGCAGTTTGGATTAAGGATACGCCATCCTGTGCATTTGTGGAAGCACGTGTCAAGCCACGAACCTGACTTCTCATTTTTTCAGAAATTTTCAATCCTGCTGCATCATCGCCTGCACGGTTGATTCTGTAACCAGATGATAATTTTTCAGAAGATTTTGCCTGTGCGCTTGTGGTAACACCCAACTGACGGTTGGAATTCATAGCTGTAAGATTGTGTTGTACGATCATTGCCATAATAGTTTCCTCCTTGAATATACTGCAGCCTCCATGCTGCAAAATTATTAATATATACACCGTTGCAATGCTACGGTATTTATATTCTGATAAAACAGTCTTTCATGTTCCAGACAATCCCTAGGTTAACCGCCTGAAACTTCGGGGCAACTATGTGTATGCTGCACCTTTGACTTACACTATCTTTATCGGTAGTTTTCAAAAAGACTTTATAGATAATTCAGATTTTATTTTAAAATATTTTTATATGCTTTTCTGGATATCCATACACGCCTTAACAAACATTCCAGCCACATCTCCCAAAGAACCTTCATCCACATTCCTAATACGGTCATCCATGCTCTCATCTGCCTGTATTTCAGGGAAAATGCTATTAATCTTTGTATATAAATACAGGAATTTTGTATATAAATGTTTCAGATCCTCTATCTCCATGGCGTCATGTTCCTGTAATTCGTCTGCCAATGCCATAATCTTACCCAAGCTGCCCTTTAAATCAGAAACCATAACAGAGCTGGCTGTTTTTCTGCCATAGGGTACACGAAGGACGTTTCCCCATCCCCCATCCATGCAAACAGAATAAACATCCTCTGCACGCCCGCTTATCACATGGATCATTTCAAAAGTCCTATGCTGCCATGTCATCTCCTGTTCTGCCCGTTGTTTTCCCTGTAGTGCAATCTGCCCTGCTATTTCCGGATGTTCTAATGCCCATTTCACTTTATCTGGCAATTCTTCTAAGTATTCCAAGGAATATACCATTAACTCCTTGCCATCCTCAAAATTTTCATCAATATACAAACTTCTATCTGTCACAGCAACAGTTCCGCTTAACATTGCCGTTGCAATTCTTTCCTGAAATCCCCCTTTAAACCACGGCATAATATTTATAGATATTTTTGCATTTGCCACAATTTTCTGTGCCAAATAGGGGCTTCCTTTTTCAATATATAAGTTATCTGCATACACACTCTCGAAATTCTCCCACCCTTCCCCAAACACATGCACCCTTATACCTTCCTGCTCAATTAATCTACGTATCACCCTATCCCTATAATAGCTTCTTGCATAATGCTCCGCCCCTGCAAAAAGGCAGCATAGCTCATTAAACATATCTTTGGGCACTGCTTTTCCCCTCTTTTCTAATATATGCAGCAAGCATTCATCACGCCTCTGGTCCGGGTTTTTAACCAGCGCCTCCATCATATCCTTCATAATGTCCCTATTCTCTCCTTGAAAAGCAGCTATATTCTCTCTATAGACCTCCTGCGGCTTTTGATAGGTTCCTGTAAAGACTACCCCGTAGTCCCGTTCGTGATATGGGATAAAATTCTTAGAATAACTGCCGCCTAGTGGAATAAACACCGAACATTTAATGTTTGGAAAAAATTCCTTCACATATTCTGCATAGAAAGCATCGCAGGTAAAGACAATTGCTTTTTCATCCAAGCATATAAGGCGGCTCCTATGGGAAGCTGGGTGATCACATAAATACGTTATGTACCTAGCTTCCGGAAATATATTGATAAATTCTACATTCATAGCATTACATGTAAAAACTGCATCAATTTTAATATATTTTATTAATTCATCTAACTGGAACTGCACAGATTTTTCCAATATATCTAAAATTATTGTGTTATAGCCTGCCAAGCGAAACCCAACTTCAATCTCATCTATATAATTCCTCATTGCCCCATACCGGGACTGGCCTTTCAATAATAATACATTTTTCATATCTCCCTCTCCTTCCAAATGCATCCCGAGCATAACCTTTTTATTTTATGGTATTATGCTTTTCAGTAAATTGCAGAAAGCATTAACGAGAATTCCTCCAAATCCTTATATATTCCATCTGGAATAACTGGTTGCTCTAGCTGCTGGGTTCCATAACCACTTTCTAGTAAAATAGCCTTTAAGCCTGCCTTTTGCCCGCACAGAATATCAGTGGCACGGTCCCCAACCATATAGGACGCCTGCCTGTCAAATCCAAATTCTCTTATTGCTGTTTCAACCATTCCTGTTTTGGGCTTTCTGCAGTTACATGCCCTGCCATACTTCCCTATTCCATCTGGATGATGGGGACAGTAATATATTGCATCCACTCCAGTTTCTTTTATAAAATAGCTATTCATACCTATCAGTTTTTCTTCTTCTAACATTCCACGGGCTACCGCTGATTGATTTGTTATACAAATAGCCAAATAACCTTTTCTATGTAGTAATTCTACACATCTTTTTGCATAAGGAAAAATTTCCAGATTATTTATGTCTGTCACATATCCTTTTTCCGGACAGAGAACCCCATCCCTATCCAAAAGGACTGCAGCCTTCTTTTCCACTGTTTTCCCCTTTCATTATCACAAACATTCACCATCACGTTCTAAAATCATATCCACAACCTGCTGTAAAATTAGGTTATGGATAGATTCTACCATTCCATAATGGCTTGCCGGCACATAGATATTAAAAGTACCCATGCCAATAATCCTGTTATCCTTTTGAAAACCTGACAATGTAATGACTTTTAGCCCTTTTTTTTTGGCTGCCTGGATAGCGTTAAAGATATTTTGGGAATTTCCAGAACTGCTAATTGCTACTAGCAGATCACCCTCGTTCCCAAGAAATTCTAGCGGCCGGGAAAAAATATGTTCATACCCATAATCATTACCCATACAAGTAGTAACAGAATTATCATACAAACTATAAGTTTTCATCCCACCATTTTTCATAAAATCTGCCGTCATATGGCTGGCAATTGCAGCGCTTCCCCCATTTCCAATGAAGAAAACCTGTTTCCCATCTGCCTTAATTTGAGAGAACAGGCCTACGAGTTTCTGGATTGCTTCTTCATAATCGCCACAAGGCATGTTATTGCCATAGCAGAGCTGTGTTTCTTTTAAATGCTGTATCAGCTCTTTCAGATAAGTTGTATACATTCAATTCCTCCATGAATCTTTTTAAAATATCTCCAAGATACTTACCGGTTATCTCTTATAGTATATTCAGTATGCAGTTTACAAATAATCCTGTATGGTATATACTCCTAAATCATAAATATATTTTTCTTCATATTGCCCATTATTCATAGGCAATGCAACAGCTAAAATGCCACACCTGCCAGAAAGTAAACAATTGCATTTTGACAAAATATAAATTTCTGTTAAATATTCTTCCCCTTTCAAATAAGCATCAAATTCTCTCTCAAACCTATACGTTTGGGTATATACCACAGAAGAATCATACCTTTCTTTTTCTACGCATACCATCTTATCTCCAAAAACCTGCCGAAATTCCTCAACCGCACCTTTATCTTCTGTCGACAGGAAAAGGTGGTCGCATCCCCAACTTTCCATTAATTCTGTAGCTTTCCTCATCAGCTCCTCCATACTTGGCTGCCTATTTTCATTAATGACAGGCCTATTCCTGTAATCCGTTCCACGGTATACAACCCCAAGCACCTTCCAAGATGGGTGGAACAATTTGTTATAAATTGCCATAATTTTCTTTTCCAACCTTTTATTGACATGGATATATTTATCGAAAATCCTACAATATTCTTCCAAAAATTCTGGCTGTTCTATAAGAGCTGTTAGTTCTTTGTTGCTGTGATATGGATCAGCACTCCCAATTATGACATTTTTTGCGTGGTGCACTGCCGAAAGGCTAAACTGTGTTGGCTGTTCAAAATAATACTCCCATGAATTTACTATGCCAACTTCATAGCTCTCCAGAAATATATTCCAAAAATCAGAAAAATCAATCACAGGAATGTAACCCTTTTCTTCCACTACCTTTAACTGCACCATTACCCATAATATTAATGGCCCTAAAGAAGATGTAAGTGGCTTTACCCGTATAATATAAAATGTTTTGCTGTCATATAGCCCACCGAAGGATTCCCGCTTTTCAGCCAATGCTAAATCCCAAACTTTTTCAAATCCTTTTTCAATCTTTTCGATTATCCGTTCTACATCATTGCCTATCACAATGTCATACAATATGTTATTCCTTTGCCCTAAATATTCTTCTATGCCCCTCCCTACCAGAATTGCATCGCAATTCCTCAATGCATCTAAGAAAGACGAACATTGCATATAACACTCAAAAACATCTTCCTCATAGACCAATATATATGGCGCTCCGCTATAAGAAGGTAAATGTTCCGGGCACAAATTTGAATATAAAGCCTTTCTATTTTCTTTTGTGGCACAACGCAATGTATAGTCTTGCTGTTTAATATCATCGCCCTTGAAATAATATATCACGTCACTATCTGCCCATAAAACCAAACATTCACTTTCTGTTTTTCCCAAGCCATATCCGTATGCCTTATTACTAATTTCGAAATACAATTTGTTTTTCTCATAATTTTCTTGAAGCATTTCTTTTTGTGGATAATAAAAATATTTCAGCAGAGCTTCTTTTACCCTTTTATCTTTTGTATGGCAATAAGCTTCATAGAGAATTCCCCAAATTTCGGACATACTCTCCCCCGAACTTTTATGATACACTACATCCACTAATTCTAAAATACGTTCTATCTGCTGCTCCATGTGTCCACCATTTCCTTTCAAGTAACTGGGAAACACTAAAAAGCTTCTTCACTCTTTACCATGCGTTTCCTTAAATGTCCGCTGTTTGCTTGTAAATCAAAATTTATTTCCCACCAAGATATTTAAACCAATCGCTAGTAGCTTCCCCTATGGTATCCGGCGTCCAAACAGGAGCCTCACGCCAGTAGTCAATATTGTCAAGAATCTTGGCCACCCCTTCCTCAAGAGTAATCTTGGCTTTCCATCCTAATCCTTTTTCGATCTTCTCTGTATTTGCATAGGTACAGTCTGGTTCCCCAGGCCGCTTTGGGATATGTACAATCTCCCCACCCAGCAGTTCGCACAAACGGTTGACAGAATAAGTTCCACCACTCCCAACATTAAAGGTTTCATTTACAATATCCGACAAAGCTGCCGTATAAAAAGCATCTGCTACATCTGTCACATAGGTAAAATCCCTTGTCTGTTCCCCCGTCCCTACTACTGTAAAAGGTTTTCCTGCCAACTTTTGTGCCAAAAACACCCCAAACACCGCGCCATACGTCCCTGATGTCCGGGAACGTGTGCCATAAACATTAAATAAGCGCAGCGTAATAACTGGGAGCTTATAGACTTGCCCCCAATGGATCACTGTTTCCTCTCCCAGCCTCTTTGTGAGGGCATATGGATACTGGGGGCGGATTTCCGCTGTTTCTTTTGTTGGGAATTCATCTGGTATACCATAACAAGACGAAGATGCTGCATAGACCATCTTTTTAATTCCTGCTTCCTTTGCACATTCTACAACATTATAAGTCCCTAAGACATTCGAGGAATAATATTCCCACGGCTTTTGGATAGATGGAACAATATCCGCTAAAGCTGCCAAATGGAACACATAATCAACCCCCTCAAACATAGGTCTAATTTCCTCTTTTCTGCGTATATCCATTTGATATATTTTAAGGCTATTGTTTCCCTTATGATGCCCTAAGTTCTCTGGGCGGCCTGTCGTAAAATTATCAATTACCCGAACTGTGTGGCCTTCTGCCAATAAACGGTCTACTATATGGGAACCGATAAACCCACAGCCTCCTGTTACTAATGACAGCATGTCCTTCCTCCTAATTGTTTGAATAAATTTTCTGGTTATTATACTGCAAAATTAGAATTTCAAAATACCTTTCCCCAAATTTTTTTCATATAATCATTCAAAAATTCTGTTGCAAGATCAGCCCCTTTCTTATTTAAATAATTCCAATCAGCGAAATGTTCCTCTGTAAACATTCCGCTGTTGCTTAAATCTAAAAATCCAAATCCATAAACCTCCCTCAATTCTGATAGGACATTTAAAGTTTCCTGCTTCATTTCCGCAGAAGTGAAATCATTAAAAACTTTTGGAAATGGTGGTATATATACCATAGTTTTTATATTATGCCTATAAAGAAACTTCAAAAACCTTTCCAAAATACCAACATTTTCTTCAAAGGTAAACGGATATGGTTTATGAAAAATTTTTTTAACTTCTTTACTATCCCTCAGATATGCCTCCTCTGTCTTCCGATATGGCTCTTTAACCTCCTTATCCTCAAAAATTGATTCGGGATGAATTTCCGTACAATAATCTATCTCTAAATAATTCTCAACCATCAATGCTCCGCATATTTCCAAATCCTTTTTATAACTCTGCAGTTCTTTATCCTTATCATGGAAATGATGTAAATATTTTTCCCTTACATTTTGGCATAACATCCTTTCATGTTCCACAGATAACGATAAATCATACCAAAGACGATAAAAGTTCATACCAATGATACAGTAATTTATATTCCCTTCCCTCTTTTTCACAACATCTTCATAAACCCATAAAAACTTATGGTAATCCAGATATAAATCCTGCGACGGCGTTGCTAAACAGGCAAACTTTCCATCTAACCTTTCAAAATTAATGCCTCTTTGTTCATGGCTCATCCCAGTTACTACACCCTCTATGCCACTCTCCAAATTCTTCCTGAGCTTCATATTCAAATAAGCTGTCTCCATACTAATCTGCCAGGAACAATACCTTAAAAAATCAAACCTAACTATATCTTGTTTCCTTATTCCATTTAGTTCTTCCTGTGGTACACTACTGCACACAATTACATAATCCGCTATCTTCTTCCCCCTTATTGTCCCCACTCCCAGAATATGCACCTTACTATAATCCAAAAGCTTCCTTACACTTTCACAATCTTCTTTGCTTCCCAATAGCCATACCTGATATTTCATATATTCTTCCCAAAAAGCTTCATATTTTTGGACATATTCTATTAATTTTTCTTCTGGCAGTTCTTTATCCTTTTCATAACCCCCAACAATTTCTTCAATAATAGGAACCATTTCAGTAATAGTTGCTTTATAGCTAACATATCCTTCAACATTCCTTAAAAGTTTAACCGTCTTTAGGAATATTGGAAATTTTTCCTCTATGCCCCTTTCCTTTTGGAGCAATTGCTTAAGCCCTTCCATGCGCATTAACCCTTTCTTTTCCACAACTATATGTTCAGCAATGTACTTGCGTATTTTAATACATTTACTTTCTCTATTGACTCTTTATTGCCAACTATATTTGCTGCCAAAGCCCCTGCAATATTTCCCATAAAAGTTCCAACTTCCATAGAAGCCCCTGCTGCAACAGCAAGGCTCGCCAAAGCAAAAAATGCATCCCCTGCACCTATCGTATCTTTTACCTTTAATGTAAATGCAGGGCAGGCTTTTAAAACATTATTCTCCACTGCAGTCGCACCTTTGGAACCTTGGGTAAGCCATCCACGGGTGCCAAAGTATTTTGCTAGCCTAAGCAGGAGTTCTTCTTCCTGCTGCTGGTATTCCGAAAAAGCAAGTCCCAATTCTTTTTGATCCAACGCAAACACATCAGCCCGCTTATACTTTGTAATTAAGTTTTTTCCATAATTCGAAGAATTTGTCTGGCAGTTTAATGCAAAAAATTTTGCGCCCCTTTGAAGTATCTCTATTACCTCCCGGTCAACCAAGCCATGGCCAAAATCACATAAAATCACCGTGTCATACTGCCCTACTTTCTCTTTTAATTTATTTTTAAAACTATCCAATGCCTCTCTGTCTATCTGCATCGGTATTGGCAGATTATTCACTGCAAAAATCTTATCTACTTCTTCCCTCTTTTCATTTAGCGAAACATACCTGCGTTTAATAATTGTCTTAAAATGGTTACTATAAGTCATATCAACACGCATCTTATCACTAAGTTCATCCAGCATCCTGCTATGGATATTCTCCTCTGTGCCTACAATCCCCATTAGGGTTATATTTTCATTAAAGGCAGCCAAATGGCGGGCAACGGCCAATATCCCGCCCAAATACTGCTCCGAATACTGATACCGTGCAGAATAGCCCCTATCTTTTGACATTAGCCCCTGCACATTGCAATACATGTATTCATCAATAATTACATCCCCTATTACAAGCACCCTTAGCTTTCCCATATCACCCGCAACAGCCTTTATATCTTCAATAGAATATTTCTTATGGAAATCAGTCACAAACTCTTTCACCTCATCTGTAAAGGCTGGAAGCGCATGATTAATCAATCTTGTAGAACTGAAAACTTGACCCTTGGTATATGCAATATCCCCACCATGGCGCTTCACCAAACTAATTTCTTCTGAAATCTTTCCGGTAATGTCATCCTCTGCCTTCGCATATTCCTCTCCTTTCACATACAAATCAGGTTCTACCGCCTCAATAATGTCATCTACCGTATAGCCCTCTGAAAGCATGACATAATCTATACATTCAATCGCTGAAAGAAATTTCAGACGCATTTCATCGTTAAAATAAGGACGCCCAGGCCCTTTCCTTACATACTCCGCTGCTGTTATTGATACAACAAGAACATCCCCCATCTTTTTCGCTTCCTGAAAATGAATGATATGTCCGGGATGGACAAGGTCAAACACCCCATGGCAAAGAACAATTTTTTTCCCACTTAGTTTCTTTTTTGCTTCCTTAAAACCTACTTTTGTAATTATTTCTGCCATTGAAAAAGCCTCCCAAAATTCCTACTATAATCTATTATAATATTCCCAGCCCTATCCACTTTACTTCTTATTCGCAATATACTGTTCTATCACATCATCCATGGACATAAACTGATATCCTGTTTCTTTTTTAAATTTTTCGTTGTCCATGCTAATATTTAAAGGCCTGTTATCTTTTAAGTTAATTTCATTCGCATCACATTCCCTAATTTTTACTGGCTTTTTTCCTAATTTATCATAAAATTTGCCCGCAAGCTCAGCCCTACTATATGCCACATCCCCAACAATATTATACAACCCATGCAATTTCAGATTCCCCGCAAGCAAGCAAGCCTGATAAACATCCTCCATTGCCACAAATGAAAGACGGTTCCCTCTTATGCATAGAACATCTCCATCCTCCGCCTGCTTTTCCCATTCATAGAATATATTTTGCTTCGATGGAACAGTATCAACTACTTTCGAGAGCCGGAGAATACATACATCCGGCTCATTTTTTAGCAAATATTGTTCCATTTCTTCCTTCATAGAACCATATTTATTAACCGCATTCGTCTTACTACTTTCTGTATAACCTCCTTCTTTTCCATCAAACACATTATCTGTTGAAAAAAAGATTACATAAAACCCGTTTTGGCATAATGTATGGATCAATTCTTTTGTTTTTATTACATTTATCTCATATGCCTGTTTATAATTTTCACAGCATTGCTTAATATTTGACTGCCCAATACATACAACGGCAACTTTTTCCCTTTGGTTAAATTCCTTTGCCAAATTGCATATATCGTCCTTTAAAATATCAAAGTGGATGAGATTCCCTCTATTGTCCGTATGATGTGCTGTCCCTAGCGTCTTTTTTCCATCTGCTCTCAAACGCCCATATACATATGAACCGATATTGCCTCCTGCCCCTAATATTAGGTACTGTTTCTCCGGCATACTTTTGGCATAGCTATCTAAAATTGTTTCTATATCCTTATAAGAAATCTTTAACAGCCTTTCTAATTTAGTACCATTTAAGCCACCATAAACATGCCTGTTATCAATAAACGCAAGATCTGAGTATTTTTTTTCTGATATTTTCTTATAAAACCCAACTATCTTTTCTACATAAATTGCTGCCAGCCTATATCGGGAAATATAATTTTTGCTGGACAAATGATATAATCCGCTAAGGTTCAACTCTAATGCTTTCCTGGCTGCTTTGGCAATATCCTCTGCATCTGTGACACAAAAACTTTGGTTTTCCAAACATACAAT
>Ga0224483_100016_pt1 | contig 35183 bp, 30 predicted proteins | sample hydfratestSal1_FD_181453 | JGI IMG/M metagenome (GOLD analysis project Ga0224483, IMG submission 181453) | Metatranscriptome of mouse feces microbial communities from Columbus University, Ohio, United States - Sal1 (Metagenome Metatranscriptome) ... | reverse complement strand
TTTTAATTTTGCAGAGACAGGAGTAACTAAGATGAAACTACAGCTGACTATTTCCCTGCTGGCATCAGACAGGAAGGCTTCACTTGAGAGATGTCTGGATTCTATCAGGCCTATTTTGGAAAAGGTACCCAGTGAATTAATAATCGTGTTTACAGGCAAAGATCCGGAAGTGGAGCAGGCAGCTCTGCGGTACACAGACCAGGTGGTGCCTTTCCGGTGGAACAATGACTTTTCAGCGGCACGGAATGCCGGGTTAAAAAGAGCCAGGGGGGAATGGATCTTATTTATAGATGACGATGAGTGGTTTGAGGATACCCAGGAAATCTGTGAGTTTTTCCTGAGCGGGGAATATAAGAATTACGGCTCGGCCTGCTATGTCCAGAGGAACTACCTGGCATGGGACGGGGTCAAGTATTCGGACTTCCATGCGTACCGGATGAGCAGGCGGGTTCCGGGACTTTGTTTTAGGGGCCGCATTCACGAGGAACTGACCCCGGGGGTGGAGCCAACGAAATATTTCCAGGCTCATGTGCACCACTATGGGTACGTGAAGGACACTGACAGGGCAGGGGCCAAGACATCCCGGAATATCCCTCTTTTAACCGAAGAAATCAGGAAGCAGCCGTCCTATCTGAAGAACTACCAGCAGCTGGTGAAAGAATATTACATAGAAGGCCAGTGGCAGGAGGCTCAGGATTGGTGCAGGAGAGGACTGGCTTTATGCCCCAGCGCCCGCGAGGGGGACGCCAGGAGCTGGCTTAGAGTCTACCTTGCCCGTATACTGGCCAAAGGCCCGGATAAGGCGGCGGCAGCAAAGGAAATTCAGGAGATACTAAAACTCTCCGGAAATCCGGGACTTGTAAGGCTGGTTCTATATCAGTTGTTAGTCAGCCTCCATATGGAAATAGGGCAGTATGATGAGGCCCTAAGCTGCGGCACAGATTTTGAGGAGCTATTATCCCAGATAGAAAGGGATCCCAAAGAAAGAGGGCGGCATTATGGGGATATTACTCTGCAGGATGTGAAGGATCCAGGACGGCTGTACGGGGGGCGGGTCAATTGCGCCTCCTCGGCATTGGAAATACAGGACTTTGAAAAAGCAGGATACTTCCTGGCATTGCTGCCTTGGGAGGAAGAATATCGGGTTTGCCAGTATTACCCTGTTTTTGACCAGTGGGCGGAACAACACCCTGCCCCAGTGGAGGAGCTTTTTGGGGGATTGTCCTTTGACGCCCCTTATCTTTTGTGGCAGAGGGCGGCCGTACACAAGAGGCATAAGGAGACTGATAAGGCAAAGGAACTCCTATGGGAGTGTATGGGCAGCACAGAGTCAGAATACTTACAGCAGTCTCTCATCCGGGAGGCGCTTGTATGGGGCCTGGGCCTTGAGATACTGGCAGGCAGGCTAGGATTAGATGCATGGGAGCGGTGTACAAAAGGCGCCGTGGATGAAATTCAGGCAGGGGATATTAAGAGACTGCCCACTCCTTTGGGAGGCTTGGGAGGGCAGTATGCACTGCAGGGAGCCTGGCTTACAAAGCTGGCGCTGGAGGCAGAACTGATCAAAGGGTATCCTGGCAGGGATGAACTGGCAGGACTCTTGGAGAAATACTGCCAGGCGGCCCTGGAGTTTTACAGGGAATTATACAACCCACATATGTTTGGCGAAGACCGTTATAACTTGCTGCCGCCGGAGTGCAGGTTCGTATTAAAAGGATTGGAAGCGCTGGAATGTCTGGATGCAGGGAGGCTTGGGGAGGCAGTACGGATATTGGGAGAAGCCATCCACCTGTACCCGGCCATGACAAGTGTTGTCCGGGAGCTGACCCGCCTGCTGGCATCAGAGCCTGGAACCCCAACCCAGGGGAGGGAGTTCGCCCAGCTGGCCGTCCAGATGAAGGGGGCCCTGGAGGCTATGATCAGCCAGGGGCAGTATCAGGAGGCAGAGGCCGTGGCTGTGCAGCTGACCCAGCTTTTACCGGGAGATCTTCAATTGCTGCGCCTGCGGCAGAGACTTTACCGGGACGGCGGATCAGACTGAGATATTTGAAATATATTTGGTCAGGAGAGAAAGCAATGAAAACACTTGGACTTGTGATGATTGTAAAGGATGAAGAGAGGTGCCTGGGGAAATGCCTGGAACAGGCAAAGGGACTTGTGGACAAGATTTTCATTACAGATACCGGGTCAACAGACAGGACAAAGGAGATTGCCGCATCTTTTGGGGCGGCAGTAACAGATTATATATGGAACCAAGATTTTGCTGCGGCAAGGAATTTTGCCCTGGGCCAGTCGGACTGTGACTGGAACCTGGTGCTGGATGCCGATGAATATTTAATAAAAGGGACCCGCAGGGATATAGAGCCTTTTATGGAAAACATGGAGCATGTGGGGGCCGTAGAGCGAAAGGACCTCTATGTAGAAGGGACTGTAAACGGACAGGCCCAGATTGGCTCCATGTATACCCGCGCGGCGCGTCTGCTGCCCAGGGGCGTGGGGTTCAAAGGGCGGGTGCATGAGCAGGAGGACTCTGTTTATCCGGCAGAGCCTGTACCTCTTGTGTTTGAGCATGACGGCTACCTTCAGGGAGGGAAGGGGGAGAGAAATCTTTCCATTCTGCTGGAAGAACTGAAGGATATGCCGGATGACCCCTATGTACTATTCCAGGCGGCCCAGACCCTGCGAAGCCTTGGCAGGCACAGGGAAGCCTGTGCCTATTACAGCCGTTTCTATAAACAGGTGCCTGCGGCAGGGGCAGGGTACCGGGCAGGAGGGATTATTTCATACTTATACAGCCTGATAGAGTCCCAGGATTATGACAGGGCATTATCCCTTGTAAAGGCAGAGGAGGTAAGGCTTGGGGCGCATGCAGATTTCCACTTTGCACGGGGAATCCTTTATATGAGGGCAATCCAGGCAGATACAGGGAAATATGTATCTCTGCTGCCGTTGATTGAAGAGTCCTACTTAAGGTGCCTGGAAATTGGAGAGGTGCCCCTACACCAGGGAGTCTGCGGCTGTGGTTCATTCAAAGCGGCGCATAACTTGGGCATTTGGTATGAGGTGTCAGGGGACATGGGGAAAGCGCTTAAGTATTATAGAATGGCGGCCGGGCAGGGGTATGGGCCTGCGAAGCTCCGGCTTCATGAGCTGGGGAAGTAGGGGCCGGAAGGAGGGTATGATGGAGAATCATTCTAAGACCAGGATATATGGGAAGAATATAGAGATAGACGGGGACGCTGCCAGGGAGCTTTACAGTACAAGGGCAGAGAAAAGCGGACAGGTACATGTGGACGCCCCCACTGTGCTCAGCAGCGATGCAAATATTGAAAATATAAGGTTATGGACGGAGGAAGAGCTGAGAAGATGGTTCCCTCTGTTTGGACTTTCGGCCAGGGATAAAGTTTTTGAAATCGGGTTTGGCACGGGGCGCATGACCAAATATATAACGGCTGCTGCCGGGGAATATGTAGGTATTGACTATGTAGAGCCCTTTTTGAAAACCGTATTGGCCAGGGAGGACATAGAGAAGAAAGAGAGTACCAGATTCTATACAGCTTCCCTCCAGGAGTTTTTAAAGGGACACAGGGAAGAATACAGCGCTGCATTTAATAAGGTGTTCCTGTCAGGCGGCGTGTTCATGTATATCAATGACAGGGAACTGTGCCAGTGCCTGGAAGGCCTGGCGGATATGCTAAAGCCGTCATGCCTGGTCTATATATCTGAACCCGTGGCCATTTCCCAGCGGCTGACCTTGGACTCCTTTTATTCTGAGACGATAAAGGATGACTATAGCGCGATATACCGTACGGAAGAAGAGTACAGGGAAATTTTCAGGGCATTTACGGACAGAGGGTTTGAGCTGGAAGTAAGCCAGGAATTTTTTGAGAATGATATTAAGAAGATGAAAGAGACAAAGCAGTGGATTTTTATACTGAAAAGGTAAAGGGGAAGAGGGTATGAAGGCAATTCTGTTAGCGGCTGGGGTTGGGAACAGAATATCAAGAATGATTGAGAGCGTTCCTAAATCCACGCTGCCTATTAATGACAAACCATTGATTCGAATTACTGTTGAAAAGCTGATAAAGCTTCATATGGAGGTCGTGGTTGTAGTTGGCTATCAGAGAGAAAAGATTTACGAGGCCTTGGAGGGACTGGACGTGGCTTATTATGTCAATCCTTTTTATGATATTACCAACAGTATCGCCAGCCTCTGGTTTGCCAGAGAGGAGCTTAAGGGGGATGTGATGATTATGAATGCAGATGTATTCGTGTCTGAAACAATCCTACAGAATATACTGGCCGACGAAAGGGATAATGTAATGGCTATTGATGTTACCAGGACCAAGACTGGGGACTACTTTTTTACCACCACGGACGGCGGGATTATCCGTAAATACGGGAAGGATCTGCCGTTGAGGGAGAGAAGCTGCGAGTATGTTGGGATTGCTAAGATCTCTTCCCGGTTTACGGAACAATTCAGGGAGAGGCTGGAAAGCCTGATAGACAGGCAAGAGTACCGCCTCTGGTGGGAGAATGTGCTTTACTCCTTTACGGATAAGAAGGAGCATCCCATTTATACTATCGATGTAAAAAATGAATTCTGGTCAGAAATAGATTATTTTGATGATTATGAGAGGATTCTTAACTATATAAGCGGGGAACTGTCAGACGGGGAGTAAGCTATGTACATAAACGAATTTATAAAAGACACATATCGTATTAAGGACCATGAAGATAGAAACGGGTATCTATGCCTGGACATGAACGAGAATCCTGAGGGACTGCCCGAAGAGTTCGTCCAGTCAGTCCTGAAAAAGGTTACACCACAGTTTCTTGCTTCCTATCCGGTTAAGGAGCCATTGATCGAAAAGATTGCCCGCCGGGAAGGGGTGGGGAAAGAGAATGTTTCGCTGACAAACGGATCTGATGAGGGAATCCGCCTGGTTTTTGAGACATTCACACATCCGGGAGGACGGCTTTTGACAGTCGCCCCTACCTTTGAGATGTATCAGGTGTATGGGAGTATGTTTGGAGTGAAACTGGACACAGTATCTTTTGGGGAGGACTTTTCTATAGCGGAAGAAGAGGTGCTGAAGAATATTCATGAGGATACAGATTTGGTTGTACTTCTGAATCCCAACAGTCCCATTGGCGCAGAATTCTCAGACGAGGCTGTGGAGCGGATAGTAGAAAAGGCAGGAAAGGCCAATGCAGTGGTGCTGATTGACGAGGCATACTACCCCTTTGGCGTGGAGAGCAGGATAGATTTTTGCCGTGCCCATCCCCATGTTATAGTGCTTCGGACCTTTTCAAAGCTTTGTTCCATGGCTGCCCTTAGAGTGGGGTACATGGTTGGCGGCAGAGAGTGTATCCATCTGATTGAAAACGCCCAATCTACCTATAATGTAAATGCTGTGGGAATTTTGTTTGCCCGGGAACTTTTGGAGCGGGAAGACATATTAAATACATTGAAAGAAAATATAGACCAGGGGAGAGATTATCTGGTACAAAAGCTTTCAGGGCAGGGATATACATTTTACGGGTCAAAGGGAAATTATCTGTTGATAAAACCTTTCAGGGCCCCTGAGGAAATCTGCCGGGAGCTTAGGGAGAACAAGATTTTGATTAAAACATATAGGAAAGGGCTGTTGAAAGACTGGCTGCGGGTGACACTGGGCAGTAAAGAGATAATGAGACAGTTCTGGGAGGCATTTTATAAGGCGGAGGGATGCCAGGCATGATTACTGCAGGCATAAATAGCAGGAAACCTCTGGTTTCTATTGTAATACCTGTCTATAATGGGGCAAATTATTTACGCCAGGCCATAGAAAGCGCCCTTGGCCAGACTTGGGAGAATTGCGAAATCCTTGTGGTCAATGACGGCTCAGATGATGGGGGAGATACAGAGCAGGCGGCTCTGGAGTTTAAGGACAGGATTAGATATTTCAGGAAAGAAAATGGCGGGGTTGCCTCGGCGCTCAATTATGGTATTCAGAGGATGCAGGGGGAATATTTTTCTTGGCTGTCCCATGATGACTGGTATTATCCGGACAAAATAGAAAAAGAGATAGGAGCAGTTTTAAACTCCGGGAATCCAGCCGCCCTCGTGCAGGCGGAGTACGAATTTTACGATCAGGATACAGGCTTTAAGACCCAGACACATTTTCTGGATTATTACGAGGAAGGCCAGATTACCAACTCTGTTTTTTCTGTGCTGCAGCTCCAGCTCCATGCCTGCAGCGCCCTGATCCACAAGAGCCATTTCGCCCGTGTGGGGCTCTTTGATGAAAATCTGCAGACAATACAGGATATAGATATGTGGTTCCGTTTATTCCGGGGGCAGGACTCTATATTTCTCCCCAATGTGCTCCATGTGGTGAGAGAACACAGACAGGCGGGGTCTTGTACCATACCTTGTTATTATGAGGAGACCAGGAAGGAATATGGGAAACTTATCCGTATGTTAGATGATCAGGAGATCAGGCGGGTTTTTGGCGATACAGGCGTTTTTCTTGGCAGGATGGCCGGATTTATTAAGAGCTACGGCGGCGGCAGGGAACTGGCAGAAGTAGAGGAGCGTATCAGAAGGCTTCCAGCTTTGGAAGATGAAGAATATAGAGCAGAGGAGTTTTGGGGCAGGCTGGCGGCCCTGTCAAAAGGACAGGCCAGGAAAGTCGTTATATTCGGGTCAGGACAATATGGAATCCGGGTGAAGTATGACCTGGAGAGCCGTCTGGTGAAGCCTGCCTATTTTGTGGATAACAATCGTAAAAAGCATGGCCAGATGATTGACGGAATCCTGTGCAGCCCAGTGGAGGTACTGGCGGATGAACAGGAGGAAGCACTGGTAATTGTAGCAATGCGTAACTGCCGGGAGGCGTCTGCACAGATGGAAAAGCTGGGAATACCGTATTATGTGGAAAGACAGAAGCTGGATCCTTTATTTTTGAGGTCGCCTCTGGCATTATCACGAAAGGACTTGTGGCTGGGATGAATGTAGCAGTTATTATTGCGGCTGGCTGGGGCCAGCGGATGAATCAGGATATACCAAAGCAGTTTATTAATGTGTATGACAAGCCAGTGCTGATCTATACGCTGGAGAGTTTTCAGAGGCATCCAGATATAGACGCCATTGAGGTGGTGTGTCTGGCAGGCTGGCGGGATTTGCTCAAGGCTTATGCCGGCCAGTTTAATATTACCAAACTGAAGTGGATAATTGACGGCGGGGATACGGCCCAGGAGTCTATCCGAAATGGGGTGTACCATCTTGAGGATGTATGCAGTCCAGACGATATTGTGGTCATACATGACGGTATCCGTCCTCTGGTGGATGAGAGTATATTGTCAGATGTGATTCTAAAGTGCAGGCAGTACGGCAATGCAGTCACGTCCCTCCCTTACAATGAACAGATTTTTGTGATGGAGGATGAGCATTCCACCCGCCAATATATACCAAGGGAGACACTGCGCAGGGTTTCCACGCCCCAGGCTTATACATATGAGAAACTGAACTGGGCATACCACAAAGCATTTGAAGAGAAAATAGGTATCTATGGTTCTTCCTATACCAACACCATGATGGTGGATTTAGGGGAAACGTTATATTTTGCCGCTGGTTCAGAAAAAAATATCAAATTGACTACAAGAGATGACCTGGAATTGTTTAAAGGATATTTAAGGACAGAAAAGGATGACTGGTTAAAATGATGGATTTTATGGATAATGCCCTGTATGCAGAAGATGTAAAGCAGACGGCAGCTCTTCCTCTGGATTGGGATAAATTAAATTCTTCAGTTCTTCTTCTGGCAGGGGCTTCCGGGATGATCGGGGGCTTTCTGACAGATGTTTTCATGTACCGGAATCAACACAGAGGGCAGAAGCTGAAAGTCTTGGCCCTGGGGAGAGATCAGAGGCAGGGAGAAGAACGGTTTAAACGATATAGGGGCCATGAGGAGTTTGCATTTATTCCTTGTGATATAAACAGCGGCGTACATGGGATAGAAGCTGCGGATTATGTCATTCAGGCTGCCAGCAATACCCATCCCATGGCATATGCGTCGGATCCCATCGGGACTGTGAGAAGCAATATTGTGGGCACAGACCATTTGCTGGAATATGCCGCCCAGGCAGGGGCCAGGCGTTTCGTGTTCCTGTCATCTGTAGAGATTTATGGACAAAACCGAGGGGACACAGAGAAGTTTAAGGAGGATTACTGCGGCTATATTAATTCTAATACCCTGCGGGCGGGTTATCCAGAGGGGAAGCGTGCGGGGGAGGCTCTCTGCCAGGCGTACAGAAGGCAGAAAAACCTGGACTATGTGATACCCAGGCTGGCCAGGACATACGGGCCCAATATGAGGATGGATGACAGTAAGGCGGCAGCCCAGTTTATTAAGAAAGGGGCGGCAGGAGAGGATATTGTCCTAAAGAGCCAGGGAAAGCAACTCTATACCCATACCTATGTGGCAGATGCTGCTGCAGGCGTTTTGACAGTTATGCTTAAGGGAGAGTCTGGAGAGGCTTATAATGTGGCCGGAGATGGGGGGCATATTACTTTAGGGGAGCTGGCCCGTTTTATTGCGGCCGACTGCGGCACAAAAGTAGTTTTTGAAATTCCAGGGGATACAGAGCAGGCCGGGTATTCTAAGGCCCAAAAAGCCCTTCTGGATGGAAGCAAGCTAGAAGAACTTGGCTATCAGGAGAGATATAGTGTGAAGGAAGGTGTACGCAGGACAATCTCTATTTTAAAACAATTGAAAAGCAGAGGTGAAAAGGATCTTGAAATGGCAGAATAAAGGACACGAATTTGACGATGTTTACAACAATATAGAGAAAAAAGACCGATTTTATCTGTTTGGGGCAGGGGAATATGGAGGGATATTATATGGCCTCCTGGAAAAGGAGATTCCCATCCTGGGATTTATAGATAACGCCCCCGAGAAGCAGGGCACGCTTTTTAACGGCAAGCCTGTGCTGTCCCTGGAGCAGGCAGCGGGGCAGGCAGGCCCTTCCACGGGGATTATTGTGGCAGTATCCCCATATACCAGGCTGCCAATTATGCAGCAGTTGATGATCAAGGGGTTTGTGCAGGGTGAGAATGTATTTACTATGGAGATGTTCATGTCCGTATATGAGGCCTATGCAAAAGGAAGGGTGTATATGCCGTCTATCTCCTTCCTCCCCAGCACCCGGTGTAACCTGCGCTGTGAGGCATGTCTGAATTTTACCACATATATGAAGCATTTTGACGAGCGTCCCTGGGAGCAGATCCGTGAGGATGTGGATCTGTTTTTTTCCTGCGTGGATTTTATTATGCTGTTTCACATTAGCGGCGGGGAACCTATGTTATATCCCCATATGGGACGGCTGGTGGAGTATATTGACGCTAATTACCGGGAGAAGATTCAGATATTAAGGACAGTTACCAACGGTACAGTCTTACCTAAGCCAGAACTCCTTGCATTACTGGCAAAGCATAATACAGAGCTGACTGTAGATGATTACCGGGAGGCTGTACCAGAAAGTGGAGAGACCTTTGATGAACTATTAAAAGAATTAGAGAAGCACCATGTGAAATATGAGGTCAATAAAGCAGATGAATGGATTGACCTGGCGCCTGCCGCCACCAACCATGAGGACTGGAGTGAATTCCGCCTGCAGAAACAGTTTGAGAGCTGCCATGTACCCTGGCAGGAACTAAGGGGAGGGCGGATTTACAGCTGTAATTATGCCAGCTATGCCATGGTCGCGGGCCTGGCGGGGACGGATGAGACAGAGTACTTTGACTTAAAGAAATATACCCCCGGCAGATGTAAGGAGCTTATGGAATTCAGGATGGGATATAACGAGAAAGGATATGTGGAATTCTGTAAAAGATGCAGCGGGTACATTGATATCAATCCAAATAAAGTAATGCCTGCAAAACAGGCAGGGAGACAGTACGGACAATGAGACAGGCCAGAGAATATAGAGTTTCACCTAAGGAACTGAAAAAGATGCAGCATATAGAATTGGAGATGCTGCTTGAGACAGACAGGATATGCAGGAAACATGGAATTGCCTATTCTCTGGATGGAGGCACCCTTCTGGGAGCTGTCAGGCACAAAGGGTTTATACCCTGGGATGACGACATTGACGTGATTATGCTGAGGGAAGAATACCAACGGTTCAGGCAGGCGTGCAGGAATGAATTAGATCCAGAGAAGTTTTTTCTGCAGGATTATAAAAGTGATCCCCATTACCGTTGGGGATGGGCAAAGATAAGGCGCCGTAATACGGAACATGTGCGGCTTGGACAAGAGTTTATGAAGCAGGAGACAGGGGTCTTTATAGATATTTTTGTGGCAGATAATGTGCCGGATAACCCGATATTGAGAAGGCTTCATCATTTGCTCTGTTATTTGGTCAGAAAAATACTCTATGCCCCGTTAGGAGCCAGGCAGGCAAAGGGCCTGGGATCCTGGGCAGCCTATATTTTGCTGGGCCATATATCAAGGGAAAAGGCTTTTGCCCTGAGGGACAGGCTGGCCAAGGCCTGCAATAGAAAAAAGACAGAGCTGATCAGCCATTATACGCTTGAATACCCGAGGAGCTGCAGATATGGCCTTCCGGCGAAGTGTTTCGATCAATTTACAGAACTGGAGTTTGAGGGCCATAAATTCCGGGCATTTGCGGAGTATGACATTTATCTGCGGGGGCATTATGGAGACTATATGAAACTGCCTCCCAAAGAAGAAAGAGTGTCACATTCGAAAGTGTCCAGGCTTGATATGACAGGAGTGGAGATATGAAATGGAAAACACCGGGCAGTGAATTTGACACTGTGAAGGATTCTATCATAGAGGCATATAAAAATAAAATCATTTATATTTATGGCGCGGGCATGATTGGGAAAAGAGTGTTCCGGGCATTAAATACGGTGACAGACTGGCGGGTCAGTGCTTTCGTGGATCAATATAAAGGCGGTACGAAGTATTGTGGGCTGGATGTAATCGGCATACCTGAGATGGAGAGGCTGATTGCAGAAGATAAGGGAGATATTCTTATATTAATGGCCCTGCACGATGAGATTGGAATTTCTGTAAGCAGAAATCTGGAGAGTTTTTCCAAGGCAGGGCGGAAGGTGTGCAGGACATATGGTGAATTTATGCGGCATGATTTTCCAGTGCTTGCATTCTATGAATATGGAAAGACCGTGGTACATTCCCTGTCTTGTATCGTCACAGAGAAATGTACCCTGCGATGTGAAAAGTGTTCTATCCGGCTCCCCTATTTCCAGTACCAAAAGAAATATTCTGTTGAAAGCCTGAAGGAAGAAATAGATCTGGCATTCCAAAAAATAGACTTTATCTGCGATTTCACCTTTACAGGGGGCGAGCCTCTTCTGAATCAGGAATTAGGAGAGATCCTCAGCCATCTCGGGGAGAGGTATGGAGACAGGGCAGGCACCGTAAAGGTTATAACCAATGGGACTATTAGGCCCTCTGCTTCTCTTTTGGAGTGCATGAAAAAGTACGGGATATATGCGGAGATCAGCGATTATACAAAGGCAGTAGAAAGTATAAAAGAGCAGGTTCTGGAAAACTATAGAAGATTCCAGGATGGGGGGATCCCCACGTATTTGTTAAGCACGGCCCAGTGGGTAGATTTTGGGTTTGAAAGGCCCGTACATCCTGACAAGAGCGAGGAAGAAATGGCAGTTTTTTTTGACCGGTGCCGGACACTGTGCAGGGGGTATATTGATGGGAAGATCTGGTATTGCATCAATGCCAGGTTTGCTGAGCAGGCTCTTTCGAGGGAGTATGACCCGGAGAACATGCTGGATTTAAGAGAGCTAGGGGACAGACCTAATGACAAGCTGCGCCTGCTTGAGTTTGACGCGGGGTACGGCAGGCGGGGGTATCTAACCATGTGCCGGTATTGCCATGGAGGCTGCGATATCAATACACATTATATTGAGGTGGGAAAGCAATGGGAAAAGCCCTTGTGACAATTGTAATTCCGGTTTACAACGGATCTGATTTTATGGAGGAGGCCATAGACAGTGCGCTGGCCCAGACTTATGAAAATTGCGAAATACTCGTCGTAAACGATGGTTCCCGGGATCATGGCGAGACGGAGAAGATTGCCCTGTCCTATGGGGACAGAATTAAGTATTTCAAAAAGGAAAATGGAGGGACAGCCTCCGCGCTGAATCTTGCTTTGGAAAACATGCAGGGAGATTACTTTGCCTGGCTCTCCCATGACGATATCTATTACCCAGAGAAAATCGCCAGACAGGTAGGGGAGATGGAGAGCAGCGGATATAAGGCATCTTTTTGTGATTACCATATTCTGCGGGAGGGAGGGGTGAAATCCTCTGTGACTGCTGGGCACTGCTATCCGGTATGTTTTTTGGAAAAAGGGGTATTTCCTGTGGTAAATGGGATGATTCAATTCGGCGGAGTTCTTTTGGGGAAAGAAATCATAGAAAAGTATGGGAAATTTAATGAACAGTTAAAGACAACCCAGGATTTTGAGTATTTATTCCGTATTTTGAAAAAGGAAGGTATGCAATATATACCAGAGACATTATATGCAGTCCGGTATCATGAAGGGCAGGGGAGCCGGAACATACAGACGGTCCACCAGGATGCGGACAATATGTATGAAATGTTTTTAGAAGAGGTGGGTTCTAAGGAAAGAGAAGCTGCTTACGGCAGCGGCTATAACTATTATTACCAGATGCTGCTAAATATCTGGCCCCAGAAACATTTAAAGAGGAGTTGGAAGAAGTGTCTTTGGTATCTGGCTTACGAGGCAGATTATAGGTGCGGGGCAGAGGAGATTCCTCAGTTTCTGCAGGATAAAAGAATCTATATTTACGGCGCTGGAAATTATGGGAAAAGGCTGCTGCTTGACATGCAAATAAGAGGGATTGAGGCGGAAGGGTTTATAGACAGAGATATGTCGAGGAAAGAGGCAGAGGGACTACCCTGCATTTCTCCGGAAGAGGCAGAGGGATTTAAGAAGGAAATTCTTGTGATTGCCGCTGCACTTGAGGTGGACGGGATTGTGGAGGGGTTAAAGGCAAGAGGATTTCCGGCAGTGGTGACCAAAAGCCAGTTTGATACATGGTCTATACAGAACCCTCCTAGGAAGGAAACGGTTCTTCCAGCCATATTGAACCAGCATTATGAGGTGTGTATTTATGGAGCCGGCCAGTATGGACTGGAATGTTATTTTTTATTGAAAGACAGCGGGGTACAGACCGCAATGTTCTGTGACAGAGATAAACAGAAGAGGGGTTTTGTGCTGGATGATGTGAGCTGTATTTCTTATGAGGAGCTGGAAAAGAAGGATAAAGAAAAACTGGTGATTTTCATCTGCATTAAAAATCCCCATATACTGAAACAACAGTTTACCCTGGCCTGCTTTCCCCATGTATATACCCGGGAAGATATTTTAGGCATGGCAGGCCAGGGAATTATGAATCCTTATAAAAACGAGGGGGGCCTGGACATTTTTGAACCTGAGAAAATCAGGCAGATAGATTGGTTCCGGGAAGCATTTTATAAGAAAGAAGCCGACAGGGCAAAATTGCCGGAGCCTGGAACCGGGGATAAGTTCGAAGAGGCCCTTGTGAATATTTTGAGGAACGCAGATAAGAGGAGACAGTAGATTGAACATACTTCAGGTGAATTATTCTGACTTAATGGGGAGAATTTTTAACGGCTATGATTTGCAGATATCCTTAAATGAGAGGGGCATACAGGCATCCCAGGCTGTGAGGGACAAGTTAAGCCATGACGGCCGGGTATATGGGTTGGGTGCAGACCCTGCCATACAGGAGGAAATCAAGCATGTAGAAAAGCGGTTTTCTATAAGCCATCTCTTATATCCATATGGACAAAAATTAAAAAAGATGGAGTGTTACGAAAAAGCAGATATTGTACACTATCATATTTTGCACAATAATTTTATTTCGCTTTTGGATCTGCCCCTGTTGATGGAAAATAAAACATCTGTGTGGACCATCCACGATCCATGGATTGTGACCGGCAACTGCGTGCATCCGCTGCAGTGCGGCCGCTGGAAAACGGGGTGCGGTTCCTGTAGGAATCTGGAGTACAAATGGTTTGAGATGAGACAGGACCATACCCGTCAAATGTGGGAGATAAAAAGGCAGATATTTAAGCAGATAAATCCCACGATTGTGGTGGCTTCCAGATTTATGGAAGATTACATAAAGGCCAGTCCCCTGACAGGGCATTTTACGGATATTGTCAGGATCCCCTTCGGGGTAAAACAAAGAATGTGCCGGGTGTGGGATCAAAAGGAAATGAGAAGAAAGTTCTCTCTGCCCCAGGAATCTTTTGTTATTGGATTCCGCAGTGAGGATGATAAAGTGAAGGGTTGTGACTTTTTATATAAGGCGTTGGAGAATTTGGATGAAAAAGAAGAAGTATCCCTGCTCACTGTTGGCGGAGGGGAGATACCCAGGAAAATAAAGAAAAAATTCAGGATAAGAGAGCTTGGATGGGTGAATGATGATAAAACCATAGAACAGTTCTTTGCCTGCTGTGATTTGTTTGTAATGCCCTCCCTGGCCGAGTCTTTCGGGCTTATGGCTGTGGAGGCAATGGCGGCTGGAGTGCCTGTAGTGTGCTTTAAGGATACTGCTGTGGAGGAGATGATTCATGGGCCTATGTGCGGCATGGCCGTGGAGTATATGAACATAGAAGAGCTGAAAAAGGCATTGGAATATATGGTGCAGAATGCAGAGGCCGCGAGCAGTAAAGGAGAAGCGGGAAGGGAACTGGCGGCCAGGGAGTACACATATGAGCTGTATATTGAGAGGCATGTACAGCTATATGAAAAGCTATTGCGGGAAGAAAGAGGTAAGGTTTAGCAGGAATGGCTGCGGCTGCCCTAAGCTGGGAAGTGGATAGGGAGAGACATTTGAAATAGATGGGATTAAAGAGAAAATTCAGATTACATGAAATCTATAACAAAATTCTTACACTATAGAAGGAGGAGTTATGAGGATATTAGTATTCGGCGCCAATGGCATGGCCGGGCATATGGCCGGCACATATCTTAGGGAAGCGGGGCACGAGATAATAGGCTACTCCAGGACGCCGTGTGAATGCTGCAGCCAGTGGGTACAGGGGGATGTCCTGGATCAGCGGCATATCCGGCAGGTCCTAAAGGAAAATAAATTTGACGCAGTTGTAAATGCAGTGGGCGTATTAAATACAAAAGTAGATGAGGATCTTTGGGAAGGCATTTATATTAATAGTGCATTCCCCCACTTAGTGGCAGAATGCTTGAAGGGATCTGAGGCGCGGCTTATACATATTAGTACAGATTGTGTGTTTTCGGGCAAAGAGGGAAAATATGCAGAAACCAGCCAACCAGATGCGGATACTTATTATGGCAGAAGCAAGGCCTTGGGCGAGGTGAAGGATGATAAAAACCTGACTCTGCGTACTTCTATTATCGGGCCGGAGCTAAAAGCGGACGGCGTAGGGTTACTGCACTGGTTTTTAAACCAGGCCGGGACAGTAAGCGGGTATCAGAGAGTGATCTGGTCGGGAGTGACAACCCTTGAGCTTGCCAAAGCGATAGAGGCGGCCATCAATCAAAATATAAGCGGCCTGTACCATTTAGTGAATAACAGATGGATTGCAAAGTATGAGCTGCTGAAGTTGTTTAATAAGCATATGCGGGGCGGCCAGGTTGAGATACGGCCGGACGGCAGAGTGATTAGTGATAAATCTTTGATTAATACAAGAACAGATTTTCAATATACGGTTCCGGGATATGAAGAAATGATTGAAGAGCTGGCAGGGTGGATGAAACAGCATAAGGGCCTGTACCCACTATATCAGGCCGGCAGATAAGGAGAAAGCAAATGGGTGTATTTACAGATAAAGTTCTGATGATCACAGGAGGTACAGGTTCCTTTGGAAACGCCGTGCTTGAGCGTTTTCTGGATTCTGATATCCGGGAAATCAGAATTTTTTCCAGAGATGAGAAAAAACAGGATGATATGAGGAGGCATTACCAGAATCCTAAAATCAAATATTATGTTGGGGATGTGAGAGATTACCGCAGCGTAAAGGATGCAATTCATGCTGTGGACTTTATTTTTCATGCCGCAGCTCTGAAGCAGGTGCCCTCCTGTGAATTTTTCCCTATGGAGGCTGTTAAAACAAATGTAGTGGGCGTGGACAACGTACTGACTGCGGCCATTGAGGCCGGGGTTGAGAAGGTCATCTGCCTGTCCACGGACAAGGCTGCATACCCAATTAATGCAATGGGAATCAGCAAGGCAATGATGGAAAGAGTATTTGTGGCTAAATCCAGGACAACAGATTCAACAGTTATCTGTGGTACCAGATATGGGAATGTGATGTGCTCAAGGGGGTCTGTCATTCCCCTTTTTATAAAACAGATAAAAGAAGGGAAACCAATTACAGTTACAAACCCGGATATGACAAGGTTTCTAATGAGCCTGGACGAGGCGGTCGATCTGGTAATGTTTGCATTTGAACATGGGCAGGCAGGCGATATTTTTGTACAGAAAGCACCAGCATGTACTATCGGTGTTCTGGCTCAGGCGGTAAAGGAGCTTTTTCATGCAGAGAATCCAATACAGTATATTGGCGTCAGGCATGGGGAGAAGCAAAATGAGACACTCCTGACTAAGGAGGAATGCAGCCAGGCTTTTGATCTGGGAGATTTTTATAAGGTGCCGTCAGACAACAGGGACTTAAATTATGATAATTATTTTGAAAAGGGAAAGATAGAAAAGGCAAAAATAGAGGAGTTTACTTCAGACAGTACAAAGCAATTGAATGTAGAAGAAGTAAAGGAGACTTTGCTGGGGTTAAAATATATCCAGGAAGAATTAGGACTCTGGGAGGCATAGAAAAAATGAAGGTTGGACAAAAATTATTGTTGCGTGCATATCTGGGTTCTATTGATGCTAAGACGAAGCTGGTAATTTTTGGGGCAGGAGAGAATGGAATCAGGCTCTTACATGTATTGAGGGACTGCGGGGAGAAAGTGGATTTCTTTTGCGACAACAGCGAAAGCAAAAAGGGGAACATGATAGAAAGCGTCCATTGTATTGGATATGAGGAATTGAAAGAAATAAAGGACGATGTTCTGGTGATGGTTTCTCCGTCCAATGCAGCTGATATATATCTGAGGCTGAAAACAGACCGATTCAGACGAGTAGTCCCAAAAGAAATTATGGACTTATTTTATTTTCTTCCGAAAGAAGAGACAGCATTGTTTCCTATAGGGCATTATTACTCTCTGTATCCAGATTTTCAGTATCTTGAAAGAAATAGGAAAAGCATATTTTCCCGGGACAAAGAAGTCTTGGATATATCCATGAATACTAGGGAACAGTCTGCGCTTTTAAAGGAGATGCAGGGCCTCTATAGTACCCTGCCCCGATGGCAGGGGAAGGAAGAGGAGAGCAGATTCCGCTACTATCATGGAAATCCCAGCCTGGCAGCCGGAGACACAGTGGCCCTGCATTGTATGCTCAGGCTGCTTAAGCCGCGCAGGGTCATTGAGGTTGGATCCGGATTTTCTTCAGCAGTCATACTGGATACAAATGAATACTATTTAGATCATTCTGTACAGTGCTCTTTCATTGAACCTTATCCAGCGCTGCTTAAATCCTTATGCAAAGAGACAGACGATATATATCTGCAGGAATGCGGCCTTCAGGAAGTGGAGCTGGAGTTTTTTGGACAACTGGAGTTTGGGGATATACTTTTTATTGATTCTACACATGTATCAAAAGCTGGCTCCGATGTAAATTATCTGTTGTTTGAGATACTGCCCAGACTAAAAAGTGGGGTTTATATACACTTCCATGATATATTCTACCCCTTTGAGTATCCTGAATAGTGGGTCCTGCATTCAGATATGATTTGGAATGAACTGTATGTGCTCAGGGCGTTTCTTCAGAATAATCAGGAGTATTCTGTCAAATTCTTCCAGAATTTTATGGAGCAAGAATATGGGGATCTTTATCTGGAGCATTGGCCGCTGAAGGAAAAGCCCCATGGGGGAAGTCTCTGGATACAAAAGAAATAAGAACTGGATGTAAGGAGGCTGGAAATGAAGAGATTGAAATTAATGACCATCGTAGGGACAAGGCCGGAGTTAATCAGGCTGTCGGAAATTATTAAAAAGGCAGATTTGTTTTTTGAACATATTTTTGTCCATACAGGCCAGAACTACAGCGATACGTTAAATGATATTTTTTATGAAGACCTGCAGATTAGAAAACCTGATTTTTATCTGGATGTGGTGGGCGGGCATTTAGGAGATACACTGGGAAACATCATCTCTAAATCATATGCATTGATGGAAAAGGAACATCCAGATGCACTGCTTATATTGGGGGATACTAATTCAGCGCTCTCTGCTATTGCGGCGAAAAGGCTGAAAATCCCTATTTTCCACATGGAGGCCGGGAACCGCTGTTTTGACGAGAATCTTCCAGAGGAGACGAACAGGCGTATTGTGGATCATATAGCAGATATAAATCTGCCTTATACCGAACATGCAAGGCGCTATCTTCTGGCAGAAGGGATTAGGAAGGAGCACATTTATGTCACAGGCTCCCCCATGAAGGAAGTGATACTGGCCCAGAAGCAGCGTATTGACGCAAGTGATGTTCTTAAGCGTCTGGAACTGGCGGAGAAAAAGTATATTGTGCTGTCAGCCCACAGAGAAGAGAATGTAGACCACGAAGGACACTTTATGGGACTGATGGATGCAGTAAACAGCCTGGCAGAGCATTATAAAATGCCGATTATCTATTCTGTGCATCCCAGAAGCCAAGGGTGGATAGAAAAGAGAAAGTTTAAATTCCATCCTTTAGTACAGAAGATGCCTCCCTTTAATTTTACGGATTACAGTAAATTGATGCAGCAGGCCTATTGTGTTGTCTCAGACAGCGGGACAATGCCGGAAGAGGCTTCGGTCAGCCATTTTCCAGGAGTATGTATCAGGACCTCTACAGAGAGGCCGGAAGCCCTGGATAAAGGGGGGTTTATTATTGGAGGCATTACAGAAGAATCTCTCTTACAGTCAGTAGATATGGCTGTAAGGATGGAGACAGTTAATTCCATAGTCCCAGATTATGAAGAGCCGGATGTATCCGGAACCGTCATTAGGTTAATCCAAAGTTATACAAGAATTATAGATGAAAAGGTTTGGAGAAAAGAATGAAAAGAATATTAATCATAGGTGCCCATTATGATGATGCCGAACTCGGGGCAGGAGGAACCGCGGCAAAACTTGTGGCTGAAGGCTGCCAGGTGTATAAGGTGACATTAACAGACAATGAAGTGGCCCAGAGCGCTTATAATAAGAAAACCAGCAGGTCAGACAGTATTGAGGACAGCAGACGGGCCTCGCAGATTCTGGGCGTGGAGGAGATTGCAGACTTTCCTCAAAGGCCCGTATGCCAGCTTGAATATTCCACTGAGATTATGCAGGCAGTAGAGAAGATTATACTGGATTACCGGATAGATACGGCCTTTGTGCACAGCGAGTTTGATACAAATCAGGACCACTGTGCGGCAGGTAAGATCAGTAAGACCGCTGCCCGCCATTGCGATAATATTCTGATTTATCAGAGCAACTTGTATGTATGTGAGAAACCCTTTTATCCGACAGTATTTTTTGATATTTCTGACTATATTGATAAAAAGAGAGAAGCGCTGGATCAATATGGTATAGAACACCAGAGGTTCGGAGCCTCCGAGGATACGCTTTTTGAAAATAACATAAGAAGAAATAAAGTGTGGGGTTATTCCAATGCAGTACAGTATGCGGAAGGGTTTCTGCCGTTTAAGCTGTTATTTTAAAGGGAGAAAGGATTGTTATGAGAGAACCAAAGGTTTCTATTGTTATACCTGTATATAATGGCGCTGACTTTATGAGAGAAGCTATTAACAGTGCCCTGAACCAAAGCTATAAAAACTGCGAGGTTATTGTGGTGAATGATGGGTCAAAGGACAATACAGAGGAAGTTGCTTTGTCATATGGCAGTAAAATCAGATATTTTTCTAAGGAAAATGGCGGTGTTTCTACTGCCTTGAATTTAGGGATTGAAAATATGGAGGGCCAGTATTTCTCCTATCTTCCCCATGACGATATCCTCCACCCTGATAAAATTAGGATGCAGATGGAGGCTATTTTACATAGCGGAGATGAAATGTCGATCGTATGGAGCGGATGGAATTTTTATTTCCAGGAATCCGGGAAACGGCAGCCCTTTTCCTTTCCCCTCTGGCTGCTCAAGGAAAATGTGACAAAGGGGGTATATCCTCTTTTCTTTGGCCTCCTTAATACAGTGTCAGTACTTCTTCACAGGGAATACTTTAAAAAAGTGGGAAGATTTGACCCAGTTTTACGTACATCTCAGGATTATGATATGTGGTTCAGGGCATTTAAGTCACATCAGACCATTTATATAGAAAAAGAGCTTGTAGATTATAGAATACATGAGAAACAGGGGACTCAGGATGATCCAGAGTACACAAAAAATTGCATAGAACTGGCCATGAAAATGATGGAACAGATTTCACAGGATGACATACTTTATTCATTTGGGTCCCAATATGCTTTTTATTGCCAGCTTACAGAATACTATAGAGAAATGGCCTGGGAGGAGTGCTTTCGTTATGCAGGAGAAAGGTGGATGGAAATACCTGAACCTAAAGATGCAGGTTTACAGAGGGAGGAACTAAAAAGGTACCTATACCAACTGGGAAACTCCCATGATATTATCCTGTATGGGGCAGGGAGAAATGGAAAAAGACTTTTTAAGGATTTAGAAAACAGGGGCATCCATATTCTTGCCTGGTGTGATTCAGATATCAGAAAACAGGGGAAAAATATAGATGGCAGGCCCTGTCTTGCGCCAGAGCAGATTCGAGATATAAGATGCCTGACTGTGGTAACAACGGATGAGCCGGAGCAGTTGACAAGAGTGCTTACGGAGCAAGGGCACCAGCATGTTGCGGGATATAAAGAAATTGCAGATGTCCTTTATCATACGCTGCCTATAAAGGAGAGTATACTGGGGGAGGGGTAAAGCCATATGGAATATAGAGGAACCTGGAAAGAGATTTGGAGACAAAAGGGGGAAATGGAAGGCACTGTTGAGGATCTGTATATTTATGACGGTTGGGAAAAGTCAAAAGCGGACATCAGAGTGACCGCAGATAAAATCATCCGGGAATTAGATATTCAGCCAGAGGACAGAGCGCTGGAGGTGGGGTGCGGTGCTGGCGCACTGGCCCAGTATATGGAATGTAAATATATAGGGATAGATTATTCAATGCCCCTGGTGGAGAAACATATTCAGTTTTTTGGAAATTCCGTTATACATGCAGAGGCAGACGACATCCCATTTAAAGATAAGTATTTTGATAAATGTTTTTGTTGGGGAGTTTTCCTATACTTTGAATCCTTGGAGTATGCAAGAAAGGCTGTGCAGGAAATACAGCGTGTAACAAAGCAGGGGATTCTGATAGGTGAACTTCCTGAGGTTTCACATGATGAAAAACACCTCCTGTATCAAAAGAAGATGTTTGAAGGGTGGGCAATACAGGATGCGTGGACTCCACAATATAAAGGAAAACGATTTATCGCGGTAAAAAAGGGATCACTGGCATAAGGAGGTTACAGCAATGAAATTTATACATAAAGAACGTATTCTGCAGATTCTGGGCACGCTTTTCAGAGCAAATTCCTATTTTTGTAACCTTGGGAATTTAGAGAAATTGACTGAATTGTGTGCTGTATGCCAGGAGACTGCCTTGGGTATCGGGAATAATATTGAAAGTACTGAGGAAAACCCGGAGACGGTTATTTCGCACTTGGAAGAATACTGTGAACTGATTTACCAGTTAAGCCTAATGTATGGGAAGAGAAGTATGATGAAGGGGCAGATCCGTAAGATAGAAAATATACTAAGGCTTATCAGGTCAGATATTAACGAGGGGTTTGAGTGCCAGGTTTCTGAGGTTGTATTTCTGCCCTATAAGGCCTCTATGTGGGATTGTTTTCAGAGTATATATGATGCTTGTAAAAAGGATTCCCGGTTCCAGGCATATGTTGTGCCCATACCCTATTACAATTTCGATAAGAACAGAAATATTGTGTCAGAGTCCTATGAAGGAGAGGAAATAGCTCAGTTTGTTGAAATAGCAGATTACCGGACATTTGATCTGGCGGACAGAAAACCGGATATTATTTTTATACATAATCCTTATGACGCCTATAACAGAGTAACGCAGCTTAAAGAGACATACTTCAGCAGTGAGTTGGTGAAGTATACAGACCATCTTGTATATATTCCATATTATGTATCGAAAAAATATACGAAAGATTCCATGACAGTCCTGCCGGGAGTAAAAAACTCTTGGAAAACTATAGTGCAGTCAGAAGATCTTAAGCAGCAATATATAAAGAATGGGATTAGGCAGGAACAAGTGGAAGCATTAGGATCCCCTAAGTTTGATATGGTTTTGAAAGCACAGAAAGAATATACAGGCGTACCAACAGAATGGTCTGTACTAAGTGGGAAAAAAGTATATTTTTATAATACTCATTTGGATGGATTGATGAATCAAGTGGATCTATTTCTGGATAAGGTCCAGGGAATCATAGAGTGTATTGGGAGGCATCCTAATACGGCGCTTTTATGGCGGCCGCATCCTTTGAGTCTGGAAACCCTGCAGACATTTCACCCAGAGGCCTATAGCCGGTATGTGGAGCTTATTGAGAAGTTTAAGAGGGATGGGAATGGCGTTTATGATGATACCCCGAGCCTGGAACGCACCATTGCGGTATCGGATGCTTATATTGGGGAGGAACAAAGTTCTGTGAGCCAGCTATATGAGATTACAGGCAAACCTATGTACTATATAGAGTATGACAGCTTTAAAATATTCCAGAAGGAAAGACAGGCAAGATGTTTGTGTGCTGAAAAGTCTGGCAATAAGATTTATATGTACAGTTGGGAATATAATTGTATTTTTATTTACAACGAAGAGAATCACACAATATCCTGCAGGAAAGGGAATGCTAAGCTGGGTGCATACGAAAGAGCCACATATACACATTCTGTCTTATATAAAGAGTTTATATATTTTATTCCCTCATATGCTGGTTCCGTGATTAAGTTTAACACATTGACAGAAGAATCACAGTATATAGGGATGGGGGCAGATAAAGAAGAGTATACTGATATGGAAACCCTGGGAAAAGATTTTAATCCCGTTATTTACCAAGGCATCTTGTATATGATGCCCATTTATTACAGCAGTAAAATTCCCTGTCTGGTACTAGATGAGGATAAAATTGTATTGATAGATTCCTGCTACGAGCAGCAAATTGGAACTTTGGGCAATGGAGGCAATCTTCCTATATTCTATGGGAATACGTTGGCAGAAGATTGTATTTGGCGGGCTTGCAGATTAGGCCCATATGTGCAGAGATATGATATTTCCAACCAAAGGTTTGATTATATTCAGATTAATGGAATAGGGGAAAAGGCAGTTAGGGCGGTAGTATTTGATGGAAAGTACTTCTGGATGATTATGCAGGAAGGAAACAGGCTGCTCCAATGGGATTATGTGACAAACAAAATTTTGGAAGAGATATCAATTATGGATGTGCTGTACAACCCAGGAGAGATATGTTTTGCAGATATGCAGTACTATAACGGCAGCCTGTGGATTTTGCCGCATAAAGGGGCAAAAATTATTAGAGTGGATGTTCTGTCAAAAGAAAAGACGATTATTGACTGTAATACTATAGAAGGATTTTGCATGGAACCGGAGTATGGTCAGATATTTGCTGAGAATTGTGTTGTAGAAGAAAATATATTATATCTTTTTCCTTACACTGGAAATGGAATTGTAAAAATTAATATGGATAATAATCAGGCAACATTGTTAAATACACAGCTCCCGGTAGGCTGTATTTGGGATAATATGGAGGCAGAAACAATATATAGTGAGGCCATGTGCAGCCTTGAGGATTTTCTAAGGTACTCCCAAATGCAGGATACTACCAGGCTAAATAGAGATACAGAGTTAGCGGGAAAAAAGATATGGGACTACATTACAGATAATCTGTAAGAGGAGATGAGACTTATGAAGTGGAAAAATAAAGGGCATGAGTTTGAAAGATTCCGGAATGTATTTACCTGGCACAAAAAGATCTATATTTATGGAGCCGGAGAACTTGGAGAAGATCTGTATAACAGGTTAAAATTTGTGGATTGCGTAGAAGGGTTTATCGATAATAGAAAAGAGACTTGTATGGGGAGAAGGGCCGTTCCTATTACGGAGTTTCTGGAGATGGGATCCAGGGATTATATTGTTATTATAGCTGCGGGATTTCAGAATATGAATTTATTTAAGCATCAATTACTGGTAAATGGGTTTGAGGAGGGGAAAAATCTATTTTTATATCCAGAGTTCATTAATTTTTATATGCCTATATATTTTATGTATGCATGGGACAGGCTGTACGTAAAAGTTATTTCGTTCCTATGTACTACAAAATGTAATCTAAATTGTATAAGCTGTTTGAATTTTACTTCTTACAACCAAAAAAAGAAGCATTATGATATAGGACAGCTAAAAAAGGATGTGGATAGCTTTTTTTCAGCAATTGATTATATTGATTTATTCCATGTATGTGGAGGAGAACCTTTTTTGTATCCTCATCTGGCAGAATTGCTTGAGTATATCTCCCAGAATTACTCACACCGGATACACACCCTTGCGACGACCACAAATGCAACTATTTTACCCGAAGACCGGCTCTGTAGGGTAATGGCAGAAAATAAGATAAGCTTATATTTAGACGACTACAGGGAAAATGTCCCCCTGGTGAGAGAAAAGTATGAAAGGATAAAGACAAAACTGGAGCAGTATAAGATAAAAGTTATAGATAATTATGTGGATCAATGGCTGAATCTGCTGGCAGAAAAAGACTCAGAACAAAAAAGCAGTGAAAAATTGGCTTTACATTTTTCCGCATGTAATGTTCTGTTTAATTCACTGCATAACGAAAAAATTTATTTGTGCAATTATTCAGATTATGCAGTAGAAGCAGGGATTGTCCAGGAACACGAAAATGATAGCTACTCTCTTACAGGGTTTTCGGATGAGAGAAGAATGGAGCTGTTGGAATATATGTTAGGGTACAGTGACAGAGGATATTGTGAGCTTTGTAAAAAATGCAAAGGATTTTTGACGATCAATACAGACTACTGTGAAGTGGCACAGCAGGAGCGGAAGGTATAACATAAAAACCCAAATCATAAGGAGAGCGAGATGGGGCGAGATATTGACAGAGAGTTGGAAGAGATAATTATAAAATATAAAATAGACCGATTTCATCCGCGATATTCTAAGAGAAAGGAAGCGCTTAGATATTTAGGGGAATATTTTAGAGATTATGGTAAGGATAAGATGATATTGGTGTCAGCATGTGACACGGACAGTCTTTATATCCAGGAAGACCTTTGCCTGAAGCATGTGGATGTAATAAATTATAACCAAGTGACCCCAGAAATTCTGAAGGATATAAAAACAACATATAAAAGAGCTGTAGTTATATCCTACTATAGCAGAAAAGAAATCATTTCTCACCTGGCTTCCTGCGGTATCCAGGCAATAAGCATTTATGATTATCTGGAGACAAGAGGACTGTTTTTAGAGGGAAATTATTATGATATTTTTGGTGAACAATATCATGAGTTCTCTGACGGAAAGGCCACTTATGATTATAAACATATAGATATGAATGCAATATTTTTTTGTGATAGAAGAGGCTATGAGGTGTCCGGCGAAAAAGTGGTAAAAGAAATGTATCTCACTAAGATGATTTTTGACTGTGTTTATACTAAGAACTTTATGTTAGCAGAACGATATATTCAGGAATATTCTTCAAAGAAATTTCCCTATGAAAAGGAGTATAGCCAGTTCCAGTCAGAGGTACGGCTCTTGCTGGAATCCATACAGCAGAGGCTGTCAAAAAGGCATAAAGAGGACATGATTATCTTTTGGCTAGATGCACTGGAATATGGGGAGGACAAGGATATGCCTTTTCTGAGCTCTATGGCCGGAGCATCCATTGATTTTGAAAATGCCTATACAGTAACCCCATATACGAATCCTACGGCCAGAACACTTTTTGCCGGGGAGCGTACGGTAGATGACAGAGCTTTTAAAAGGAATATAAGTAGTGAAAGCAGTTTTATAAAAAATATACAAAATAAAGGTTATACGTTTAAATTTTATACTTATTTAAAACAGATAGATGAATCTGTTGAGACATGTACTACACAAAATATATATACTCCACTGTCTGAAGTTTGTTGGAATGCCATCAGTGATATGCTGCAGGCACCGTCTAAGATTTGTGCTGTGATCCATGAGTTCCCTCATACACATTCCCCTTATATATCTTTCGGACTGACAGGAGAAGGATACTCCTTTAAAGAAGCGGTAGGAGAGATACTGGATAGTCATGAGGCAGAAGTTCGGGAAGGGCAAATCATAGAATCTAGGAAGTATGCAGATGATATATTAGCGTTTTATAATAAACTGCTGCCTGCAAAGGTCTATAAAGTTTTTATGAGTGACCATGGACATACAGTATTTGATAAATACCATACCATATTCAGAGTTGCCCAGAAAGATATAAAACCCCGGAAGATAAAGAGGGTATTTAGCTATATTAATTTTGAGAGGCTTATTTTGCTGCTTTTGGATAAAAAGCAGGATTTTTCTTGTGCTTTGAGTGATTATGCCATAGTTCAAGATGTGGATTATTATAATGAGAAGTATTTAAAGGTCTTGCTATCTATGAAAACCTTTGATTTGTATGGTATGTTTGGATATCAAGGAATTATAACAGAGAAGGATAGGTATATCCGTTATAATGACGGAAGGGTTGAGTATATGAACACTAGGTCTGGAGGGGGCAGACTCACCCAGGAGAGGGAGGAATACTTGCGCAATATTTGCCCTTCTTATCCAGAGGATATGATCGAGGAAGAAAAATTTAGATATTCCAGGAATGTTTATCGTACCTTTAAAAATTACTATAGCAGAAACGGTGATTTTGAGAAGAAAAAACGACAGGCGGTCAGAGAGCTTTTTGATACCGTCCCCCAGGGCAGCATTATAGCTGTCAGAGGCGGCGGGGAGCATACGGTACAGTTGTGGTTTACATTGGATTGGCCCCAGAGAGAAAAGATTCATTATATTATAGATACAAACCGGGAATGTATTGCCTCCAGGCTTGGGGCGGAGGTCATTGCTCCTGAGGATATAGAGAAAAAGGATATTGACACTGTGGTTATCTCATCTATGGATTTTGAGGAGGCATGGTATCAGGACTTGAAAAAACAGGGTATAGGCGCGCATATTATCAGACTATATCACTATCTTAGGGACAAGGGGATTATCTGCTCTAAGGCATTTTACTGGGAGGAATTTCTTGCCCGGGATGCCGTGTGGGAAGAATAATAAGGGGGACGGCCAGATGAATTATACAAAAGCACAAATGCTGGAGTATTTAAGGGAGAGCAATTTGGGTATTCACATCCTGCCTCTTTATAGATTAAAGTATTTTGATTATGTAAAAAACAAGAAAGGCGAGGCGGAGAAGGTTATCCGCTATTTAAGAAACTCTAGGCTTATTATAAGATCTTCCTCAAAAGGGGAAGATACAGCGGAGGAGTCGGGTGCAGGGAAGTACCATTCTATATTAAATGTTAAGCCGGAGACAGATGCTTTGGTAAAAGGGACCGATGAGGTCTTTCGCTCTTATGGCAGTACTGACGAAACAGAGGAAGTGTTGATTCAGCCCATGCTGGAGAGAATTATATGCTCAGGGGTTGCCTTCACAGCGGATCTGGAGACTTCTGATGATTATTATATTATAAACTATCAGGAGGGAAGTGACACCCAGGCAGTGACCAGCGGTAAAACGAATTGCTTAAAGACTTTTTATGCCTATAAAAAAGCTGATTTTACATTATTGGAGGATCAAGATCTGGCACAAATTATCCAAACGTGCAGAAAGATAGAGGAAGTGACAAAGCTCCGTGCTTTGGACATAGAATTTGCAGTCACTGCGGACCACAAGGTTTATATTCTCCAGGCCCGGCCTATAGCAAAAGGGAAGAAACAGGAATATAAGCCGATAGATTTACAGGAACCGCTGAAGCGGATCTATAAGAAAATTCAGAAACTATCCAAGCCTCATCCATTCCTGCTGGGTGAGACAACCTGTTTTGGGGTGATGCCGGACTGGAACCCTGCGGAGATTCTCGGAATCAGGCCCAAAAAGCTTTCTATCTCCCTATATAAGGAGTTGGTTACAGACAGTATATGGGCGCACCAGAGGCATAATTATGGGTACAGAGACCTGACAATGCATCCTTTGATGGTTTCCTTCTGTGGCATACCCTATATCGATACACGGATTACCTTTAACTCTTTCGTGCCAAAGAATCTCAATGAGAAAATTGCGGATAAGCTGGTGAATTACTATCTAAAGAGACTAGAGACATATCCGGCATACCATGATAAGATTGAGTTTGAAATTGTATTCTCATGCTATTATCTGGGGATTAGTGATAAATTAAAAGTACTTCTGGAATATGGTTTTAATGAAAATGAGCTGAAGAGAATTGAATTTTCCCTTTTGGAACTAACTAATCAGATTATCCACCCTGAGACAGGATTATATAAAAAGGATATAGAGAAGATAAAAATTCTGGAAAGAAATTATAATACAATCATAGAGTCAGATATTTCCCTGGTGGATAAGATTTATTGGCTTATAGAGGAATGTAAGACTTATGGTACGCTTCCCTTTGCAGGGGTTGCCAGGGCGGGATTTATTGCAGTACAATTTATGAGGTCTTTTGTGGATGGAGGGATTATTACCAAGACAGAGATGGACAAACTGATGAATTCCATGGAGACTATCAACAGGGAGATGGGCAGAGACTGGCGTATGTATCGGGAGGGGACTCTTTCAAAAGAGGATTTCCTGGTCAAGTACGGGCATATCCGTCCGGGTACATATGATATATTATCTCCCCGCTATGATGAAACTTTTGAAACATATTTTACTTCTGAGGAAAAAACTTTAAAGGGCAGTTTTTTTAGGGGGAGGGACCAATATACGGCAGATAGCGCAGCTAAGAATGAGAGTCCAGAGGAATATCAGCTGCCAAAGGCGGTATTGGATAAGATACAGCTGGAATTGGAGCAGAATGGATTGAATGTCACGGCAAGGGAACTTCTGGCATTTATCAAAGAGGCGATAGAGGGCAGAGAATATTTGAAGTTTGTCTTTACCAAGGCTGTAAGCTATATTCTGAAGCTTGTAAAAGAATTGGGCGTCCGCGCAGGCATAGGAGTGGAGGACATGGCATATTTGGACATATCGGTCATCAAGCAGCTTTATGTAGATTTATATTACGGCGATATTTCTAGTATTTTAAGGGAAAATATAGAAAATAATAGACGGCAGTATGAGTTCGCAAAGAGAATTAAACTTCCCGGGATTATTGTAAAACCAGAAGATGTATACCGATTTTTTACTCTTCAGGAGGAACCTAATTTTGTAACCCAGAAAAGTATTGCAGCAAAAACTGTTGAGCTTTCCAAGGAAAATAGGGATGTAGAAAATAAAATTGTTTTTATCCAGTCAGCGGATCCTGGATACGACTTCCTTTTTACTCAGCATATAGCAGGACTGATTACGCAGTTTGGAGGCGCTAATTCCCATATGGCAATCAGATGCGCGGAGCTGGGGATACCCGCAGTCATCGGGGCAGGCGAGCAGAATTATAACCAGTGGAAATCCTCGGAGTACTTGGAGATAGACTGCTGCAGGCAGCAGGTGCTTAAGATGGATATTTGGGCAGAGGGATAAACGTATGAAGACATTTACAATTTGTTTTACAGGAATCAGCGGCAGTGGAAAAACGACTTTGGCAAGGGCGCTTGTACAAGAATTGGACAGACAGAATTTTAAGGTGCAGATGATCGATGGAGATGACCTCAGGGGGCAGCTTGGGAACCTTTTTGGATATACCAGGGAGGAACGTTTTAAAAATAATCAGGTTGTCCGTGTACTGGCGGGGTATTTGAACCGCAATGACGTCAGTGTGATTCTCACCTTAGTGGCCCCTTATGAGGAAATGCGCCGTCAGATGCGGGATGCTTTAGGGGAAGGGTATATTGAAATATATGTAAAGTGCTCGCTAAAAGAATGTGAGAAAAGAGATGTAAAAGGATATTATAAAAGACAGCGGGAAGGGAAAATGCAGAATTTGAACGGGGCAGACGATGTATTTGAGATCCCGCAGAACAGCGAGATTATCATTGATACGGAAAAAGAGACTGTGGAAGAAGGAGTAAGCAAAATCCAACAGTATCTTTGGGAGAAGGGATATGGAATATAAGTATATAACAGAAAATAATTTGGAGAACCGCCAGAATTATATGTACAGCGAGTATAAAGGGCGGGAGTTTTTGGAGGCCTACCAAAAGACCCGCAAACAATATATAGAACAATATATTGATTTTCAGGGCGCATTTGAGCCGGGAAGCGGCGGAGAGGGTTCAAAGACGGAAGAAAAAATCAGGCAGGCCGCTGAAGCGGGGGACATAGGGATGGCCGAAAAGTTTGTTAAAAGCTTTGAAGTCAGGAAAAGATTATATACCCAGTACGACTGGGTTACCTGGAAACCCGAAATAGGGGCCCGTTATGACGAAATAGAGCTGTATCTGCTTCTTGGCGAATATATTTCTACCCTTTACAGAGAGACTGGAAGGCTTAAATTCTTGAGCTGCCTGCTAAAGTTAGACGATACAATTCTATCCCAGGAGTCTCTGTTGAGAAATGGGCAGAAAAAAAGGTTCGCCGGACTTCTATATGAGGAATTGGAATTTATAAATAGTTTGGAAGCATGTGTGGGCCTATTAAAGAAGGGGGAGAGGGGAGTATGATTTTAAAGGAAATGGTACTTTTATGTGCGCCGTCTTCCCGGACATTTGCTTATGTCCAGGCTTTGGCGGATGTAGGCGCCCTGCCGCAAATGTGCTATATACTGGCAGAACCCAATGAGGAGTGCAGGGTTCATAAAAAGCATAATGACGAGGAAAACAAATACTTCCGTGTGAATCTGACCCTGACGGAGCTTCTGGAAGAATTCGGCCTGCCTTATCAGGTACTTGGCGTCAGGGACGCCAACTCGGATACTGTGTTTGAAGTGCTCAAAAAGGCAGCATGCAGATATATTATTTATTCAGGCTACGGTGGATGTATATTACAGGCAAGGCTTTTTAACATCGGAAAACAATTTATCCACATACATGCAGGCCTGCTCCCTGCGTACAGAGGCAGTACGACGGCATACTATAGTATTTTAAAAGAAAGGTCTCTGGGGGCGACAGGGATTTTTATGAATGATAAAATAGATGAGGGCCAGATTATTATGGAGAAGTCCTTTCCCCTTCCTCAGGGGGATGTAAATATAGATTATGTCTATGAACCCTGGATACGTGCGCAAGTTTTGGCTGCTATAGCAGAAGAATATATCCAAAAAGGAGAAATACAAGGCAGGGATCAGGAAGATGGGGGAGACACCTATTTTATCATTCACCCAGTGCTAAAACATATGGCTCTGCTTATGCTGGAGAAGGATGTATGAGAAAAGTATTATACACACAGAGGGTGGAGATTGTGGAATCCTATCAGGAGAGGAGGGACTGTGGGGATCAGAGAATTCCCGCATTTATCTGGGCATGTGGCTATCTGCCAGTCCCGATTCCCAATATAGGGCGGCAAGCAGAAAAATATTTTGCAGATGAAAAGCCGGCGGGGATTATACTTACAGGAGGAAACAGCCTTGTGAAATATGGAGGCAGCGCCCCTGAAAGAGATGAGACGGACAGATGTCTGCTGGGGACTGCGGTGAGAGAAAATATCCCACTGTATGGATTCTGCCGGGGCATGCAGTCCATCCTGGACTATTTTGGTGTAGAGCTTCAGGAAATAGAAGGCCATATTGGGGTCAGGCACACAGTGTCCGGTATTTGGGGAGAAATACATGTCAACAGCTACCATAGCCTGGGTACAAAGGCTGTCAATGATGAATTTACGGCTACAGCGCTGTCCCTGGACGGAGTTGTGGAGGGGATAGAGCACAAAAAGTATGCAATTATAGGTACCATGTGGCATCCTGAGAGGGAGGCCCCCTTCAAGGAAAATGATGTGTTGCGGGTACAGACGTTGTTTAATAAAAGTGAAATCTAACATACTTAAAAAGAAAAGCAAAAGCAGAAGCAGAAGCCGGGAATTAGATACAATGTCCAAATGAAGATTTGGGGAGAAGATTCAGACAAGTGAGGCGATTATAGATGAAAGTAATTATTTTAGCAGCAGGGCAGGGGGCGAGGCTGCGGCCTTTGACAGAGGAGAAACCCAAATGCATGGTCGAGATTCAGGGAAAAAGTATTATTGAAACCATACTTGATAGGATGCAGGAGTGCGGGATACAAAGCAGGGATATCTATATTGTAAGTGGCTATAAGTCCAGGGTGCTGGAAAAATTTTTGGCAGGCAGAGAAGTAAATTTTATCCATAACAGCAGATATGCCTCCACAAATATGGTATGTTCCCTCATGTGTGCAAAAGAAATCATGATGCAGGAAGAAGATATTATTGTATCTTACGGAGACATTATTTACAGTAAGCATATTCTGCAGGAAATTATAAAAGCAGAGGAAGAGCTATCTGTGGTGGTAGACGACGGCTGGCTCAAGTATTGGGAGAAACGGTGTGAAAACCCATTGGATGATGCGGAGTCCCTGCTTCTTGATGGGGAGGACAATCTGCTGGAGATTGGCCAGAAAACAACAGAATTATCCCGTATCCAATCCCAGTATATAGGACTGATGCATTACAGGGGCAAGGGCATAACCCAGGTTTTAAAGCTGTGTGAGGAGGCAGAAGCCAGAAGCAAAAGGGGGGAGCCTCTGTGGCATACCCAGAGAGACTATAGTCATATGTATATGACAGATATGCTGCAGGGCCTTATTGATGAAGGGAAAAAAGTAAAAGCAGTGCATGTAAACCGAGGATGGTATGAGGTGGATTGCATTAAGGATCTGGAAATAGCCAGTGAGGCAGATATATAAAGAAATGATGAAAGGGCATCCCTAATTGGACGGAATTCATCCGTCCATAGAGGATGCCCTTAGTATTAATATTTGGAATTGTCGTATTCCACGAACCCTTCATCATAATTATAGCTTTCTGGCTGATGAGGAGCCGCGGAAGGGGCAATATTCTGTACTGGCGCTGATGCCTCAGGCATTCCCTTTAATCTGAAACGCCCAACCAGGCTCTTGAGGAGCGTAGACTGGCCAAATAACTCTTCACTTGCCGCCGCACTCTGCTCAGCAGTAGCGGAGTTTGTCTGTACAACGGAAGAAATCTGGTCGACTCCTGTAGTAACCTGAGAAATTCCTTCGGCCTGCATATCAGAAGCATTCGTAATCTTAGCCATATTCTCTGAGATCTTCTGTGCGCTTGTGACGACACTGACCAGTGAACTCTGGGTATCTTCAGCAATCTGATTCCCCTCAGCTACTGCGCTCAGTGAATTTCCGATTAAAACAGTCGTATTCTTTGCGGCTTCCGCACTCTTTGATGCAAGGCTGCGGACCTCATCTGCAACCACTGCAAACCCTTTTCCAGCCTCGCCTGCACGTGCCGCTTCAACTGCGGCATTCAGGGCAAGTATATTTGTCTGGAATGCGATGTCCTCGATTGTCTTAATGATCTTCTCAATCTGGCTGGAGCTTTCATTAATCTTGGTCATGGCTGACATCATTGTTTCCATCTTGTGGTTACTGTTCTCAACTTCTTGGCCTGTCTCCGATATCAGTGCATTGATATCCCGGGAATTCTGTGCTGTCTGGTTCACCTGCTCAGATAACTCGTTGATGGTAGCGGCCAGTTCCTGTACGGAGCTTGCCTGCTCGGTTGCCCCCTGGCTGAGTGCCTGGGCACCGCTGGATACCTGCTCAGAACCGCTGGCAACCTGCTCAGAAGCCTGGTGGAGCTGGCTTAAAGTGTCATTTAAAGCATCTATAATCTTATTCCCGGATTCCTGGATAGATGCAAATTCGCCGAGATACTCCATATCCATCTCTACTGTCAGATCTCCAGATGCCAGTGAATTCAGCCGGCTGCATATATGCTGTATGTAAGTTGAAAGTGTAGTCAGTACGAAGCGCAAGTTCTCAGCCAGTACACCTAGCTCATCCTTTGAAGTATAAGTAACTTCCGAATCCATACGTCCATTGGCCATCTCCTTCACAGCGTGCTCTATCTCTGCTATTGGACGGGTTAACCCCTTTGTAATACTGATAACCAGCAGTATTGTAAGAATCAGGCTGACTCCGGCCAGTATGTACAGAACGATAAAACAGACCTGTGTTGTGGACATACCAGAATTATAGAAGGATGTAGCATTCCCTTCAGCTGCGTCAATAATATCTTGGAGAGCATCATTAAAATTATTACATGCCGTAGTATATTCCCCGGTAATGATGGCGATGGCGTTGGCGTCATCATGGACAGCGATATAATCCAGCGCCCTCTGGCGGGGGTCTGCTGTCTTTGCAGCAGTATCCTTTACAGCCTGTAATAGAGAAGCATCTCCTTCATAAGAATTATTCAGATCCTCGATGGCTGCGCTGAGTACGTGGGCTGTATCCTCAATATCACCCAGCAGAGACTGGATTTCCGCATCATCCGTTGTCTCATAAGCGCGGTATACATCCAATTGAATCTGTTTGGTAGCAGCCTGTGCCTCCAGAGATGCCTTCATCATTGGGTACGGCACATTGTAAAAATCTTTTAGGCCTCCTGAAACACTTTTCAGGCCCACAGATGCGGCTATCACAGCAATAATATAAAGTCCCATGACAATTCCAAATGCAAGCAGCAATTTACTCCTTACTTTTAAATTCTTAAACACTTCCCTTATCCTCCTCGTAATTTAGTATTTTTCTTGAGATTCTTAAATATTA
>Ga0224483_100014_pt1 | contig 35783 bp, 29 predicted proteins | sample hydfratestSal1_FD_181453 | JGI IMG/M metagenome (GOLD analysis project Ga0224483, IMG submission 181453) | Metatranscriptome of mouse feces microbial communities from Columbus University, Ohio, United States - Sal1 (Metagenome Metatranscriptome) ... | reverse complement strand
CCCCCACCTTAATCCGCATTTATTCTTTCCTTATATACAAACAATACTCTCTTTCATCCAAAGCAAGCTCATAATAATCATCAGTCATTGTTTCTACAAGTCTATCATAATTTTCTATATCTTCTTTATCAATTAAAATCACGTCCGGCCAGCTTCCCTCGTACACAATTTCCGGAACGGTACCTTCTCTGAGCAGCTTCTCCTGCTTTAACAAGTCAAAATTCCCCTCTGTCGCCCGCAAATCCCCATCAAGACATGCTGCATAATAATTATAATCCGTCATACATATAAGCGCATCTTTATCAAATTTCTTTTGCTCCAGACATGTTTTTAAATTCTCATACTGCACATCTTTTTCCCATGTCATGATTCCTTTAAAAACGCCTTTCTGCATCCGATACGTACATTCAGCAATATCGGCTCCCTGAAAATGATCGATATATGCCATACCTAAATTAGACATTGCCACGGTCAAAACAACAAACATTGAAACAACTATACCTACAAACTGCTCCTTTCTGGTAAGCATTATCATAAATAAGAATGTACACATTGCTCCGCAATACAACCCCATATGCGCCTTATCTGTTCTGACAGATGTAAAACCAATTGCCAAAAATGATGCAATAGATACCAACCCGAGTATCAAAAAAATAATTTTTCCCTGCCTTTTCTCCGTTTCATCCAAATAAAAGAATAGAAACGGAGCCCATAAAAAATAATAGGCATACATTGTAGTACCACCGAAACACGTTATCTGCGTGTGCGTACAAAAAGCCACAAAAAAAATCTCCAATATCAAAATCAAACGCCATTTCCCTTTTTTAATAAGACCGATTCCCCATTGCAGCAACATGATCAGAGTAAAAACAATCGTCCTCTTCTGCTGAATCCACATATAATTTAAAAGCTCAAATAACTGCTTTCCCACTCTCCTGACAATGTCCAGAAACAACCCCGACCGCACATCACTTGCCTTTGCATCGGAAACAGCTGAATAAACCGTTTCCCCTGCAGCATCTCCAACCGAGGTCAGTTCTCCGATTTCCCGTCCGCTTAAATTACTCTTCACTGCTCCTGCCTGAAGGAAGAAGATATTTTCCCATCCGACATATAGTACATATACACAAAATACACATAAAACTGTCATACCCCCAAGGCAATATGGCAGCCAGTATCGTAACAATTCCTTTACACTGATATGATTCTTACAAATATGAAACACTGTATTCCCAACTAGGAGAAAAAGAACTACTACCGCCATCAATGGATAGGAGTATACCATACACGCATGACATATTCCTGCAAAATAGCGATACAGACCACTCTTCTCATTCTCTCTTAACTCCGATCCAAGCAAAAGAATACATCCCATCAATGAAAAAAACAATGCCATTGTATCATAAGACACCGTATACATTCCTCCTGGGAAAAATGTTATGAGAATCAGTCCGAATAAAATCATCGTCATTTTCCCAAGGTATTTACCAAAAATCCACCAGAAAACACCCGCTAAAACAAGATTAAAACCCAGATAAACAAACCGTATAAACAAAACCAGTCCTTCCGTTCCTCCTGTTATCCTCCAGAATAAATAAACAAAGGGCAGATTAAACAAATCTCCCATGGAAAAAATATATCCATTCTCCACCAGATGTCTCTGACCCAAAGCTGCTGTTATATAACTGATATAGATATTCAGCACTTCATCATAATACGAGATAGAACATTGGATCCGCCAGATCAGGGCAGCAATGATAAAAATACTGACAGCACATATACCAGTATTGCAAAGATAGCTTTGCCTTTTTCCCTTTTCTACTCTACCCGTCAACTTTCCATAGCCTCCATCATTTTACGTTCCAATTCAAGAATGTCCTTCTTCCTATCTTTAACTTTCTTAGCAGGAATCCCCATATTCATGCTCCATTCCTCAGAATCATGCGTAATGAAAGAAAAACTTCCAAAAGAACTGCCTTCTGCCAAGGTCACTCCTGGCAAGATCACACTGGTTGCTCCTACAAGCACATGCCTGCCAATATATACGGGACTACACTCCACATTTCTATATTGTTCAGGTATAGTTGGATTTGTTAAGGCTGCTCCGGAATAATCATCAGTAGCACTATATACACTTGTACGTGCAGAAAGCCCAACAAAATCTTCGATAAATATCCCATCCTCCCCACCATATAACGCAACATACGCAGCAATATGAACATGATTTCCTATTTCAATCCTCCCACTCAAAATAGAAAAATCATCCACCCGAACATTATTCCCCAATGAAATCTTCTCCGCTCCATATATGCTGGCTTTTCTACTGACAAGCACATTGGCTCCCAACTCTTTAAATCCCATGCTTTGCAATTCTTCCTGCGAATAAAAACTATTCATTCTTCTTTCCTCATACTCTTGCTTGCACTTCTCAAGGCACATTCTTTGTTATAATATCACAGATATGATCTACCGTTTCCAATTCCAAATCTGCATATAAAGGTAATGTTAATACCTTCTCCGATATTTCTCTCGCCACCGGTAGAGCCGTCTTGTCAAAATATCCTCTATAACAGTCAAAATCCGTAACTAGCGGATAAAAATACTTTCGCGCAAATATATTATTCTCCTTTAATCTTTCAAACAATCCGTTTCTGTCAGTCCCATAAATTCCTCCGTCAATCATAACCGGAAAATACGCATAGTTAGAAGTAACATCCGCTTGTGATACAGGACACTGAATCCCTTTTACATTCTCCAATCTCTCCCGATAACGTTCGATCACTTTTTTTCTTTTTCCGATCTCCTCATCCACATGCCGCAGATTGCACAGTCCCATCGCTGCCTGAAACTCATTCATCTTAGCGTTGGCTCCCACACTCTCCACAGTCTCCTCGTCCCTGATACCGAAATTCTTCAGATTATAAAGCCGTCTTCCCAGTTCTTTATCCTTAAAGCACACAGCTCCGCCTTCAATTGTATTGAATACCTTAGTCGCGTGAAAACTAAAGCAGGAAGCATCCCCAAAAGAACCTGCACCTTTACCCTTATAAGTAACGCCAAACGCATGCGCAGCATCATATATGACTTTCAATCCATATTTCTTCGCAATCTCTTCAATTGCTTCCACATCACACATATTACCATACACATGTACCGGAACGATTGCACATGTTTTATCAGTGATCAGTGCTTCTATCTTAGAAACATCCAGGGTAAAATTCTGAGGATCAATATCACAAAACACCGGGGTTAAGCCATTTCTTACGATTGCGTGAGTCGTAGACGCAAAGGTAAATGGAGTCGTGATCACTTCGCCCTGCAGGTTCATCGCCTGTATCGCCATCTCCAAAGCCATATGTCCATTCGTCAGCAGCTCAACATTCTCAACCTTAAGATAATCTTTCAGCTCTCTCTGAAGCCGCCTGTGTTTTTCCCCCATATTGGTCAGCCAATGTGTTTTCCAGATATCCCGAATCTCCTCCACATACTCTTCCAGTTCCGGCATAGACGAACGGGTAACCAATATTTTTTGCTGCATCTTCTCTCTTCTGTCTTCCATGATATCCTATTTATTCCCTAACATTTTCTTAACCCACACCAGAATACATCTTATTATAAATTTTACGCCGATCTTCCCAACCCTAATGCTCTCAAACGCCCGTTCCTCAAAACATGTTCCCTGAGACAGCTGTTCTTCTATAAAATGGGTAAACAGTTCCTGAAAATACACTGACTGTACTGCCATCGCCCAAAAATCCTGTTCGAAGGAAACACCTTTGACGATCCATGGTTTTCTGGAGGCATAATGTATTATTCTCGGTGCCGCTTTACATGCTTCATATTTCCTGTACTCTTCTGGTGGCACGGCTTCTTTTGCTTTTCTGCCCGGACACTCTATCATATTCCATCGATAATCCAGGAAAAGCACTTTCCCTTTGCAAACCCTATTCAGTACATCCTGATCGTGTTTCTGCCACTCCTTCGATGCAGCAACCTCCAAAAGTTCTCCTTCACGAAAGACGCTGCGCATAAGTGAGAGATTAAGCAGCATGACCCCGGAATTAAAATAGTCCAACGGATTCTCAAGCTCCAGTTCACTCTGACGATATTGATACAGCTTTGAGTTTTTGTTGTAGCATTCCCAATTTCCCCAAATATCCTCTATCCCAGCCAGCAAATACCCATCCAAGTCAATCTCAAAGATTTCTTCCCATCCGGGCTTTACCACAATATCGCAATCCAGATATAAAGCTGTCTTATGCTCCGGCAGCAAATGTGGCGCCAGCAATCGGAAATAGGCCTCGCGTGATAAGTAATTACGGTTGCTTGTCCCATTAACGAAGAACTGATATCCCTCCATCAGCCGATGGACATTCAAAAACCTGAGCAAAATGTTTTTGTCGTCCTCTTTCGGCACCATTCCCGAAAGTCTTTCTCTGCATTCTTCTGACAGATTGTCATGCAGAACGACAATTTCATACCTGTCTTCTTGCCCTGCGTTTTTTATGATAGACGCAAGCAGTACAGAAAAATACAATGTATATTTTTCATTCATGGAAACAATAACACATCTTGTCATTTACTGCAATCCTCTTAATTTATCTATCCCTGTCTCATACCATCTATACAAACCTTCCCAACGGCTAAACTGTTTTCGTATATGATCTATCGTTTCCTGTCCTGGCAAAATTGGAGCCTTCCACTCCTGTTCTGCCATTCGCTTCTCAAAGAGGCTCCTGTCATCCAGATCATGAGAGATTCCATAAGATACCATGAAGTGCTCAAACGCCTGAAATTTCCGGGTGAAATTCCTGTTAAAAGCCGTATAATCTGCCTCCAGATACATTTCATACAGTGACTTATGCCTGTTATAATCCACTTGATTAGGCAATTCAAAGAATTCCGCCAGTTCTCTTGTCCTTGCATCTCTGTATATTACCACGGCGGGAATCCCCGCAAGTGTCGCCGCTATATTCCCATGAATCCGGGAACCGCAAGAGAAATTGATCCCCTGACCCCGAAAAAATGACAACCAGACCGGTACATCATAAAAGAGTCTCACTCTGTCCTGTGCAAGCAGCTTAACTCCGCATAATGTCTTCTTTCGGACTAATTCCGCCATACTGCTTTTCTTCTTACTGTGAAAATACAAAACCTCTGCAAACTCATCCTGATCCATATAGATACTGTCAGCATATTGCTCAAACACCTGTAGCATACCAATCTGTTTTAAATATTTCAAGTTGCCGTTGATCGCCGGTTTAAATTGTTCTTCCGAAACTTTATCATTAGAAATCCCGATAGCGCTCCCCTTCTGATAGAAAGACGGGCAGCCCGTCACCACTGCCGTATTCGGCATCACTTTATCCAGAAACTCTTTCGTCGCATATCCACGGACCGCCAACTCTCCTCCTGTCCGATAGATAGCCTTCATAAATGCACCGGCCGATTCACCGATTTCCTGTGCCAAGCTGCCAATCTCATCATAACTGGCACATTGTAGCCCACACCCAAGAATATAGACCGGAATCTTGAATTGACTTATCGTCTCTGCAAACACATCCAACTCCTTTCGGATTCTTGGATGCGCATTGAAAATATTTGCTGTCGTGAAAATCGCCAGATCGTACTTCTCGTTGATCTCATTCACAGATTCACTGCCAGTATAATAAGAATACTCAATATCATCTTTCGTCAAATACTGCTCTATTGCCGTGTTAAAAAGTTTATTTCCTGCATTCCCTCCGTTTTGCCTTATCCACTCTTCCTCAAAAGTATCATAATTAACCGGTCGAAGCACTTGCCTGTCCAACTCACGATTATCATACAAAAGCAAAATATTCTTCTTTTTCATAAATAACAGCCCTGCCTTTCTGGGTCACCTGTATAGTCTTCTTATAATATCTATACGCGTCTGATCAGTTTCAGCATCCTCCCTTTAACAGACCTGTTGTGTAGTTCCTGCAATTTATTCTGATCCAATTCTATTTTTGTGCTTTTATCAATCGTCATAATTTTCATCTCAAAAGGAAGCTGGTAATTCTCCGGATACGCATAAGCCGGTGTCAGCAACTTATAGTTTCCATGTTTCCATACATAATGGTTCAAATGAGATTCATCATGCCATTTTGCAATGATACCCTTCTCATAATCTCTCCTGATCTCATCATCCAGTTCCCTTGCCATAGCAAGAAATGCCGCTCTCTTTCCTCCATTTACGGCGCCATACACATAATCCCTTCCTCTGCCGCGCGGAATACTGGCGCTGGAAATCCTCCTGTGCTCGTAAGGCATCCGCCACACGCTGCAGTTATAATATCCCGGATGCTGTACCACCAACAAATCCTGTTCCGTCGGCAGAAACTCCTTCTCCGTGATCTCCTGTCTGCATACAGTATTCGCATTTAGAAAAAAAAGATAATCGTAATCCTCTAATTTCTCTTCAATACTGACAAACATCCGAAAGCGGAACAACGTATTGCCTGGCCATCCCAAATTCTCCTGCTTGATACGGTGTATCCTCACATTTCTATCTTCGTCATACAGCTTATCCGCATCTGTAAAGACATAATATTCCACCGCAGATTTCCTGAGAAAATATTTTTCCGTACTCCTGTAAAATTCTTCCCAGAATACCGAATATTTTCCGGTGCAAATATACAAAATCGCAACATGTAATTTATCGTTCAATCGCACAACCTCAATTCTGGCCAAGAAACTGTCCTTTATGATAACATGACCCATCCTTCACAACAGATATCATGCTCCTTACATAAATGATTCCATCTCGGAGGCGTGATCACTATTTTATCCGGCCTGTTATCCAGCCATGCGCCCCACCAGCTGAAAGTACTGTTTGCAATAACATGATGTCTGCATCTGCTCATTAAATACATATCCTTGTAAGAGTCCCCACCTCTGTTTTCCGCTACGACGCAACATCGATAGTCCTCCAGCACGCCCATTGCCTGTTCCGGTTCATCTGAAAAAACATAAAAAAACGGATCTTCAATCCTCTCAGCAATGTATTGAATTGCCTGTCTATAATATGATGCGGTACAAATATTCCCATACAATTCTTCCGTCTGGAGATAGTCCCCCAAACGGATATGAACGGATACGGAATTTGTCCCCTCCATCTGCTTTTCCCACTGTCTCACTTCCGCTGTATCTAAGCCTTGAAAACAGATCCTATTTCGCACCTCACACGACGCAGTAGCAAAATACTGTTCACTCTGCCAGTATCCACTCAAGAATCCGTCTGTTATTGTAAGGATCTGCGGATTAAAATCATACCTCTTTTCCTTTCGGTATTTCTTTTTTCCAAAAAGATACCGGAAGACTCTGTCTGTCAATCGTGCATTATCTGCATAATATCGATGTAGTTCCTTCCTGTTGGCGATCTCAGGGCTCAGTCCAAGCTTTGCAAGTTCATACTCCCTCTTCTCTTTGCCCTCCTCATAGGCAGAAATATCAACCTTCGTCTGAATTCCCTTCTGCCTGAAAGTCTCATAAAGAGCATATTGAAACAACTGGTTACCGAGTCCTCCTTGCATTCTAATAATTATCATATCTTTTATCCCTGCAAAATATCCACCTACAGGCAAGTCGCTGCCATATTTCCGCCAGATTACGGCTGCTAAAAAGCACTCCGCATTTCTCCTTAAAAGAAACGCTCTCGCCGTTCTTCCATTTCTTGCCGGCCGTATAATATCTCATCAGCTTTTCCTCCGCTCTCTTATGCCTGCCTCTGTAATCAGCAATTTCTTCTTCTGTATATATCCTGTTCCTCCTGAGTTGATCCGCTAAATACGGAGATACGATTTTCTGACTTGCAATGTTCTGTTGTGTCATACCCTTGCGATTGATCCTGTATCTGAGCAGTGCCTCCGGCACAACACCCATCCTATATCCGCCTAAACAGACCCTGATCAGGAAATCATAGTCATCTGCACACGGAATATCCCTGTAGGCATCCAATTTCTCATAGACAGCTTTCCGAACAAGCCATGTCGGATGCGGTATGGCATTCGTATATTTTAAATATTGGCACAAATATTTATGATGCGAAGGATACTTCCGAATCTCTCCTGTCAACTTTCCGTCCATATCCATCAGGCTTGTATAGCTCCCTACCAGATCCAGTTTTTGCGACTTCATGTATGTCATCTGCTTCTCGATCCGATCTTCCTCTGAATGATCATCCTCATCCATCCTGCAGATGAATTCCCCTCTGCACAGACTAATACCTCTGTTCAAGCTGTGCAGCAATCCAATATTTTTCTCATTGACATGATACCGTAATCTTAGTTCACTTTTTGACAATTCAGCCAGATAATCGAGCATTTCTTCATGTTCAGGATAATCGAGCATCACTACGATCTCAATATTCTGATAAGTCTGTCTCCTGACAGATTCAATCGCCTCAGATACGACCGGTACACTCTCCTTATATATGCTCATGAGTACACTGACTAACTGGTTACCTTCCATATCTTTCCTTCCAAAATGCAAATATTACGAAACCATGTTCTGATACAATTTATATACCTCAGCTGCATTCGTCTCTATCGAATAATGCCCCCGGATCGCAGCCGCACCTGCCTCTGCGATCCTGTCCGCTTCTTTTCTATTCTCATACACATATCGAATATTCTCTGCGAGCTTCTCTATGTCCCCAAACTTATAGCGCAGCCCTGTCTTCTTATGCTCCGCCAATTCCGTATAAGTGGCAATGACCAGTAATCCTGCTGCCATATATTCAGCAACTACCGTTCCAAAGGCATCTCCCCTTGAGGATAAAATTCCTGCATCATATCCCGCGAGCAATTCCGGTATATTATCCTGATATCCTAAAAATCTGACCTTGTCCTCCATAGCATTTTTCTTTATATAAGACTGCAATTGACGAAAATAGTCGGGATACGGTTCCCCGATCAAATCCAATGTCACATTTTGACGAACTTCCTCCGGAAGTTTGACCATCGCCTGCAGAATCTGAAGCTGTCCCTTGCTTTTCTCAATTCTCCCAACACAAACCAGTCTTAGCTGATCGTCTCTTCTCTTCTTCCTGAAGTTAAATTTATCAATATCTACTCCCTCGTAGATTACCTCCATCTTTCTCTTATCCAATCCGGCTCTGCACCAGTACTCCCTGACCTGCTTGGTCACTGCGATAAACCGATCCGCATTCCTGTTAATATACCGATAGCAATACGGTTTATAGTGCACGATCCTCACATGCCCCTGATTCAGTTCCTTAATGTGCCAGACGTGCGGTATCCCTGTCCTCCGGCTGATGTAAGCTCCTATATCGATACGGATATGATTAGAATGAATGATGGCGATCTCGTCCCATTTAATCCCGCAGTGCATTATCCCGCTCTGTGTCAAAGCCCCTCGCAAATATAACAAATATTTCACAATATGCTTTGCTACATTTAAAATCGGGCTGCTGTAAGCAGAGCCCGCCATAATATCTCGGTACCAATAGGAATAGTTCTCGATTCCCTGTTCATCGCACAGAGCATTGAATGCATTATGCTTCTTAGTCAACACTATCGGCACGATCCCATAAGTGTTCTTTAACTCCATGATCATATCAATCTGCGTCTTCGCCGCACCATATTTATAATCAGCCGTGGAAATAAACAAAACTTTCATACCTGATCTCCATCATTACTCATGACGTTATTTATCGTACACCTGCCGCTTCAAATGATACTGCACATCTTCCAGTATCTTTCGATTCGCAGAGATCACGTCGGCGAGCATGCCAATTACAAAAGTCACAAACCCGATAATGATCAATGTACATGCCAATATCAATGACTGCGTATGGCCTGTCCCATAACCGTTCATATAAAAAACCATAAATCTGATTCCAATCCCGATTCCGATCAGAATAGGAATGATCGCAACCACCGAAAAACAATATAACGGCTTATACATCATCAATGCTCTTAAGATCGTGAGCATGGATTTCTTCACATAAGCGTACATACTATGAAACAACCTGGACTTACGCAGTTCCGGATTCGTCCTGACCGGGACGGAAGTGATCGCCATTCGATTTCGTCCTGCCTGCACGATTGTTTCCAATGTATACGTATAGTCGTTGATCACATTAACCCGCATAGCAGCATCTCTGCTGAATGCCCTGAAGCCGCTCGGCGCATCCGGTATATCGGTCTTAGACGCCTTCCTCACTACCCAGCTGCCAAAATGCTGCAATTTCTTCTTCATCCAGGAAAAATTCTCAGTCTCATCTATCGGTCTTTCTCCGATGACAATATCTGCCTTATGTTCCAGGATCGGCTGTATCAGCTTCGGAATATCTTCCGCACAATATTGATTATCCGCGTCCGTATTGACAATAATGTCCGCACCATTCCGAAGGCATTCATCCAGTCCGGCCATAAATCCTTTCGCCAATCCCTTATTCTGCGGAAAACTCACGACATGATGTACTCCCCAACTCTTTGCCACTTCTACAGTATTATCCTTGCAGCCATCATCTATGATCAGATATTCTATCTCGTCTATCCCCTCTATCTGCCGCGGAAGATCATTCAACGCAATTTCCAAAGTTTCCGCCTCATTATAGCAGGGAATCTGAATAATTAATTTCATCTCAAATTACCTTTTCTTAAATTTCCGTTTACATATAACGCTCTTATCGTACCACATTTATATGCATTTTGAAAGTCTTTCTTATACAGAGTGCCATAATCATTGCCAACGATATCACTTCCGCCGTCCTCCAATACCAAGGCTCCTTAAAATCAATCATAATATCACCTTCAAAGCCAGCCGGCACAGAGAATTGTATTAAATTATTATAATTCTGTGCAATCGGATACTCCACTCCATTCTGATCGATAACCTGGTATCCTCTATAATTAAGCACAGGCACCTGCACAACGCCCTCTTTTTCCGAACCGATACAATGCAGCTTTCGATAGCAGCCCCTGACCGCCTCCTGTGTCACCTCTCTCATATTCTCCTGATACACTTCCGCCGAGAGCATATACCTGTCTGTTCCCTGCCGTAAGTACTCGCCTGAGCCGACAGAAAAAGTGCTTAATTCCGCCCTGTCATAATAATCTACCAATCTGGCGTCATCGTTATAGTTGCTTACAAAAAGACAAGACATCACAATGCAGATTCCGACCAAAATATTTCCATATCCCCGCACCTTCCCTGCATCCGCAGAAATCCTGATCAATAGCCTGCCCGTCAATAATGTCAGGAAAACCATTGCAAGGCTGATATAACGCCATGGAAACTGTATCTGTGCCAACAGATTTCCTAACTTAAAATTTGCTGCCAGATAATTCCAAGGAAATAAATCTGAGGCAAGAAATAATGTAAATACTGCTCCTGTCGCCATAAACTTTATCTCTTTATCCCCACGCCCGTTCACCCAGCATACAACAGCCACCACCAAGATCAATAAAAGTGCCGGACCCGGTGTTAAAAGTAATTCCTTATTTTCATGCACAGAACCACTGGAAAAAATATCTCTGAAAAAGGAAAAATATTCGCTCAACGAAACACCAAACTCTTGAATCAATTGTTCTTTACTTTGTACAATACTATTGATCTCTACCGGAACATTTATGCAGTAGTCCAGGAACGGAACAAGAAAATACGCACTGATCGCGCAAGTCTCCACAATGGCAAAAAGATAAGTCTTGATCACATTCCTTCTGCACGTTTTCCTGATAAAGACGATACAGATCAACCCCAATATGACCACTACCATCTCAGCGCTCAAGATATGTGTCCCGATCAATCCACTCATGCCTATTGCCAGATAAAGCGCATTTCTTTCACAGGAACTTTCTTCCCTATAAATATGATACACTGCCAATGCGATCAATGGCAGGAACATCATGGCGCTGTATTCACCGACAGCACAACGCACATAAATGGAAACCATACGATAAGAAGCCGTACAGTACAACAGAGAAGTAAGCAGCGCGACCCTCTCCTTTTTAAAAATATCTTTCATGCAAAGATACGTAATAACTGCCGTCCCTGTGTTTATCATCACAATATACAACTTGTATGCCGTTACGACCGGAACATAAAACAACCGCAGCACAGCTGGCACATATAGCAATAAATCCCCATAATAAACAGATACCGGATATCCGTTTCCATCCAACCATAACGAGGATAACCTGACCGGAATATTACCATAGCGAATCTCTCTTGCAATTCCCTCAATTCTCATAAGGTGAAAATCCAGATCGTGACCTTTTCCAATACCCTGTGTCAACAAAGGCAGGGAAGAAAGCAGAATGATTCCTCCGATCGCTAACAGCAGATTCCTTTGTTTCTTAATAGATTCACGCAGCAAAAAACATACATTCAAACATAAAAACAGCGCACCAATATACACAATAAGCCTGACCATGCCAACTGATGTCCGGCTGACAGCAATATTTTTAATCCGAAAACTACCCTCCCCATTATATTTGATCAGGATTTCCAAATTATCGACATCGTCTTTCACGGTAAATCCATAAGAAACTCTATCCAAATTCCTGCTTAGAATAGCCGTTCCGCTCTTCAGCTTCACATGATTCCCATTTCCCGCATATACGCAGCTGCTCTGGTTCTGTTCACATTCATACTCGATCTTAACAGAATAGGTTCCCCTCCTCAGAGAAATAAATGGACCACAAAGAATATCTGTACTTTCCTCTACGCCAACCATTCCTTCATCAACATACCAGCCCTGTGTCTCATCATACATGATATAATCCGACTGCCAATCTGATACTGCAACATCCACTTCTGAGACAGCGCGCCAATCTGTTATCAATACTATTCCCAGCACAACAAGTACCAATAATTCGATCAAAAGAACATAATAAAATTTTTTCCCAGAGTTCTTTAATCGCCTCTCCATCTCATGCCTCCTAATAAACACTGTATCAGATTCTATTTATATGGATATCCTTCGAACTATCTTCTCAAACACCCAATGTATTAATATTCCCAACACAATCGAAAGCAGCATTCCAAATCCCAACACGATCATGGCATTTACGTTTCCCATTAGGATCTCTACTCGATTTAAAACAAAAATGTGGATTAAATAAATTTCCAAAGAAGCTGCCCCCAGTCTTGTCACCATTCCACTCTCCACATCCTTGCCTAAAAAGAAACTGATCAGAAACATGGCCCACAAAGCTGATGCCGCACTTTTACCCAAAAGATAAATACCTACTGATCCATCCTGAAAGATGCTATAAATCCCTCCACTGCATAAAAAGACAAGCAACAAAATGAGACTAATTCTTCCCTTTTTTGCTGAAAGCCATGCGCTTATTTCACGGTCATACTGTCCTGCCGCTACTCCAACCAAAAAAGCTGCATTAGATGCATACCAAACACTGTCTTTCATTCCTATTGCCAAGCCAAAAGAGACAACTGCCACCCCTATCGACATCCATAATATCTTATGAACACTGAACTTCCACACAAACCAGAATATTATATAGAACAAAACAATAACAAACACAAACCAGGCATCCAGACCTAATATATATCTCATAAATGCGTATAACGTCCACTGCTTTCCTTCCAGCAAATGCAGAATACCCTCTATACAAAAATAAGGAAAATATACATGCATGATCCGTCTTATGATCCATCTGGCCTCCAGGTCCTTTTTTGCACTGAATACAAGTCCGTATCCCGACACCAGGAAGAAAATAGCCACTCCGTACCTCCCCAGTTTGGTCAACAAATACCAAATAACATTACTGTTCTCTACCGTAATATACCATTGAAAATAATGTGCTAAAATAACCAAAAGCGACCCTATTCCTCTTAAAAACATACTGACTCCTTTGGTTATCATATTCTCCTCCGTTTCTGCTCAGCTATCACATTCCATACAGATAATAGGTATTTGAATATCCATATCCGCCCAAATACTCATAGACATTGAGTTCAGGACACAGATCCATGATCTGATTCAATATCGCTTCATCATTGCCTGTTACTGCCACAAGAAGTCTGTATCTCGAAGAAATCTCCGAATCACCCAACATATCCAGATGTTCCATTGTGAAAAATGTCACGCTATGATACTTTGATATTTCATAATATGCAGGATTGGTCTTCCATGGTTTATCATAAACGTAAATACAATCCACATCTGCATAAGACATTGCAGTATCCAAAAATGCTGCAGAAGACTTATACAAATATTCCCACTCCATGTTCTTCCAACCGTTCACAGTCATAACAGTCAGGACAGTTGTCAAAATGTATATATAATATTGCTCGCTTTTGCCTTTCATCCAACCGCCCAGTGCACAGGATATTCCTAAAAATAAGACGGCATACACAGGATACATATAACGGTCTGTAATAAAAACAGCTATCTTCGAAACCAGCAGAAAGTATAAGATAACCGGTATACTAATGATAAGGTATCTTTCCAAGATCACTTTCTTTTCCTCAGTCAGGTCTGAACGCTTATGACAACATCCACCCACAAACAAGATAGCAAGCGCGGCAAAAAATAAATAAATGAAGATACCTCCAAACAACTCCTCATCCACTATCTCAAAGAACCACTTAATTCTGCTCAATCCGGCCGAGAGTGAGCTTCCGATCAAATTATCTGCAGATTCCTGTCCTCTTCCACTGCTAAACATATGACCGATCATGGCTGGAAAAATAGCAATTGATACCACTGCCGCTATTCCCTGAACGAGACAGAAGAATCCTGCTTTCTTCCAATACTTCCGCTGTAGTAAAATACAACCATATACGATGCTGATAAATACCGCAAACACTATGCAATAATAATGCGTTAATGCACCAGCGGTCGTATATAAAAAAAGCAGCAGATAAAATCTATTCTTATTGTAAATTCCTATCTGTCCGATCATCAGGCACGTTAATGCTGTCACCCAAAACATGGCGAGCATATACATACGCAAAAAAGTGGCCGCAGACAGAATCCCGGCTGAAGAAGCAAAAGCAATAGAGATCAGTCTCTGTAATCTCACATCTCCCGTCAAAATCAACACTGTCTTTCTTAAAAAAAACAGCGTGCCTAAAGCTGATAAAATATTGATCATCCCTGCAAACCAAATGCTAAAACTTTCAGGGAAAAAAGTGCATATTGTATGAAGAATCACATAATACAACGGCGGATGTACATCTGCTTTCTGATTTGCCCATACCGTTCTGTAATCAAATCGGTTCTCAGGATTCACCGTCATATAGTTCATCCATGGAGTGTTGGAAGGATAATAAGTATACCCCTCCTCAACACACATCATACTTCCCTCGGTATGATTAGCCAATCCATAGCTGTACACTTCATCTACATATAAATTTTCTTTATTACCGATCGCGAAAACCATTAATATACTAAACACAATATAAATCAGCAGATCGCAAATAGTTTTTCTATTATTTTTCACTCTCTCTATCAAATTAAATATTGCCGAATATATCTTCTTTTCTTCGCTCAATGGCCTGTCCATCCTTAATTTCATAAATCTTATCGCAATTTCTAATGGTTGTCAGACGATGTGCCACTATGATCATGGTCTTGATCCCCTGCAGAGCATCGATAGCCTCCATGACTGCATTCTCTGTCTCATTATCAAGTGCTGCCGTTGCCTCATCTAAAATAAGAATATCGGGTTCCCCATACAATGCTCTGGCAATCGCGACTCTCTGCCGCTGTCCGCCTGAAAACTGGACGCCCCACTCTCCAACTACTGTATCCAGTTTCCCGGATAGTTCTTCTACAAATGGCTTGAGCTGTGCCATCTCCAACGCCTTCCACACCCTGTCATCGTCAATTTCCGATTCCTCAACTCCGAAAGCAATATTCCTTCGTATAGATGCGTCTGTCAAGTAGACTGACTGTGGCACATAGCCGACAATCTTGTTCCACTGCCCCTTTAATTTTTTAATATTATAACCATCCATTGTAATCTCGCCCTGTTGAGGTTCCAGTAAATTAAGGATAATATCTGCCAGGGTCGTCTTCCCTGCTCCGGATGCCCCTATGAATGCTATGGCCATTCCCTTCTTGATACACAAATTCAAATCCCGCAAAACTGCCGTATCACGCCTGGGATATTGAAAGGTAAGATGAGAGATCACTAATTCATCTTTAAACTTGATATTCACAAGTTCTTCTTCCTCAAGCTGCTCTTCCGCCTCTTCCTGTTTTTCCAATCTGCGGACCATCTCGATCGTCTCATAAGATGCCGCCAGCGAAGGCGTATGATAAACAATGGAGTTGACACAGCTTAGAACACTTCCTAATGCAGGCAAAATACGAAATGCGGCTATTGCGATCACAGAAAGCTGGCTTAGCATATTAGCAATATCCGCCTCATGCATCACCCGAACAGCCACCAGTGTCATCAATCCAGTCACACACACCGCCTCAATGATATACGTTGGCGCATTTGCTCCTATTGCGTTTCGAATCGTGGCTTTATTGCTCCCAATCAGACATTTCTGATATTGATTTACAAAATAATCCTGTCGGTTTGTCACCAATACCTCTTTACTTCCCTGAATCGCTTCCAGAGAGGCCTGATACGCCCTGCAATTATACTCTCTTACCAGTTTTCCATACTTTGTCATGGATTTACGAAACAGTATCTGAGAAAGTGCAAAGCAGAAAACAATCAGCAGCATCAGAACAATAGACATCGACGGAGTCACAATAACGATCAATATTGCCGTTCCCAAAATCGTAAAAGCCTTACTTAGTAAAATAAATGTATAATTAATGATATTATACACACTGGAAACATCTTCACCCAGACCATTTAATAGTCTTGCGCTGCTGTTCTCAGAAAAGAAACTATACCCTTGCTTCATATAAGCATTTAAAATCTGTATGGATAATTCCCTGTGTACCTTACAGGCATATTTATTGGAGACCCATGTATACAAAAGACCAAATGAATTTTTAAATATATAAATAATAACAATGGCAATGCAGACCAGGAAAATAACTTCCCGATAGTCTTCCAACCCCAGAAATTGAACAACAGGTCCGACATATTTATTCCTCATAAGTTCTTCCGGATTAAGAAACGCCTGCAAAAGCGGAAATATGATCGAAACACCAAATGTCTCCAATATTGCAAAAATAATCGACATGATAAAAACCATTATCCCATACTTTTTCTGGTTACCGGTCATAATAAAGTTCAATTTACCGGCGGCGTCAACTACTTTTCGTAATGTTTTATTCAAATTTATCTCCTTTTCTGCACAACAGCCTCAATCTCCTTCTCGAGCCAATTCACCTTATCCGTTACTCTGCATTCTCTCGCCAACATGTATGCTCTAAGCTTTTTGCCGCGAATATAGATTTCCTCCCTGTCATTACACAAGTGTTCTATGGCGGCCCTGAGTTGACTTACATCCTTGATCAACAATATGCCGTCTTTCAAACTGACATCTCCGACATTCGTACTGATCACTGCCATACCGGTCGCTGCTGCTTCACAATGCACAATAGGACAGTTCTCAGATCTGCTTGTACATACAAAAACATCCGAGGTTCTATACAATTCATAAATCTGCTCTCTTGACAGATGTACATTAAAAATAACTTTTTTTGTACTCTGTTCCGGCATCCACCGTTTTAAATGCTCCCGAAGCATCTGCAAATAATCGTTCTCTTCAAATCCTGCAAACTGCAATACTGCATTTTCAACATTTGCCTCACAAAATGCCTTCAGCAGCATATCCTGATTCTTATTATCATTATAATTTGCTATATATAGATATTGAATACCAGAACGTTGGAAAGATTCGTGCCTATGTCTCATGTCTTCTGAAACAAAAGCATCCTCAATGGCATTTTCCAGTATCTTACCATTTGATAGCCCATTTTCCTTTGCATAAAAGAAGGAATTGTTTAATTCTGAAAGATAGATTGCCAGATCAAATTTGGCAATGACCCGATAAAGTCCTCTATAATATTTGTATACTTTCCATTCCTCATAGGCTCCCAGAATATTTCTATGTTTTAATTTATCTGCTACCAAATTTTGCTGAGACAATCTGGAATACCCATGAGAATAAAATATCCTGGCACATGAAATCTGATCTAATACCGGAATCAGCCAGTCAAGTGTCCATGTCTGGGAACATACTACTATCAGCACATCCGGTCGGAAACTCTTGATCCGGTCTATATATTTGGCCGGCGTACTGTTCCTATCCCGTCCCTTCAATTTCATAGGCCATCGGACATAGATTCTTGTCCTCTCTATCTGGACGCCTCCATGCTCCTCTTTTTCCGGCAACACCTGCAATCCGCCATTTCCGGTACTGGTATACACCAGAACTTCGTGCCCTCTCTGAGCCAATCCTTCGGCTAAATATTTTGTAATCTGAGTGACCCCGTCCTGGGATGGCCAGTAACAGGGAACCGCAAACATTATCTTCACCCTGTGCTCCTTTTATCATAATTACAATAAATACCTAATTTTATCGAATCCAAACACCGATACCAAAAGCAATCAAAGCAACTATACTTGAACATATATATATGAACATACTAAATCTGTATGGTATACTGATACAAAATTGTTCATCACTTCTTTTTCTATTAATGCTTAATAAAATCAAAGCCCCCGCAAAAATAACAGTTCTTGCCATAAATAATGCAGTAAAATATTTATCACCCAACGTGCTGGATATCATTTCTGATGTGGCACGCATTTTTATTTTTCCATCCAAACCTGATAAAACCTCAGCCATAAGAAACTTAGAATTCCAATTCTGTGTTAAAATCAATTCCGGATTCGGGCTATATCCAAACGAGCAGAAAGCTCTCCCATAACTGATAATTGTCATCAGAAAAACATTCATATTCATTCTCGTTTTCTTCAAAACCACTAAAACAGCCCAGAATGGAGCATAAATTCCAAAACGATAAAAAACATTGAACGGGGCCATAAAACAAATAATGAAAAAACTGATCGAAATAGCATAAATAAGAAAAAACCCCTTTTCCATATCTTTCTCTTCCTTTTCAGTTACATAACAGACAAAAAACAAAATAACAAGTGCAACACCTACCAAAGAAACACTGCCTAATGCAGTTCCCACTAAGTCGCCATTCATCATACATTCAAATACACCCGATGTATTTATCTCCTTAGTTCTCTGATATATATCATCGTTTCTATATGCAATTTCAAATAATAACGATGGTATCAGCGTAAATGCCGTTCCAAAAGAGATCTTAACTATATTCTTTTCATAAATCAAAAATGCAGCCAAAAATGGAATAAGCATAATGGGGCATACGGTAACCGACATACAGGACCCTATTAAAAATCCCTTCATACTACCCCTTAAGAGTAAATACAATGAGACCAGAAATAGGAATACATAAATAACCTCATCCTGTCCTGCATATACTGTACTATCAATAATCTCATACCCTCCAATCGAAAGCAGCACAGTCATCCACGCCTGTTCTTCCTCCAGTTTGAATATATCTTTTACTATTTTATAAGAAAACACGCCAATACCCAAAATACACACAATTAAAAGTAATTTCGACCATAAAATACACGGCATCGAATCTACGGTTATGCTTTTTGAAAATGGATGCGTCAAATACAACGGAAAATTCCACAAAATCCACGGAAAAATCGTAAGATAACTTCCACAAAATCCTTCAAATGGAGCCTGTCGCAAATTTTCCTGGGCATACGCATAAAACTCACCAATCCTTCCCTGAAACAATAAATCCCAAAAGTTAACAGACCAGGTTGTGTACGAAACTATATCTTCATAAGAAAATAAAAAAGCAATCGCTAAGTATGATACAATCAATACCGTAAAACATAATTTCAAATATGGCTTAGATATTTTATCTAAAATAGTAGACATCAATAATCCCCCTTTTACCATTCCACTAAACTAATCTTTAGACAATATTAATGCAGCTTCCAGATATGTACCTCCCCATATTCCGCAAGTAATTCTTTTCCTGACTGTAAACATTTTATATCCACATCTCCGCCAAGATTCGTCATGATATATTTAGACTTTAAATTATCAAAATTATCCAACACATACTGTTTCATGCACAAATTAATTCCTATACCAGATGGAAAAGCATATAAATCCTGCCATTTTATAAACAGATCATCAGTATACAGCCAAATAACCGTATTTTCCCATGGATCTGCATTTTTATCAATAAGAACTCTTTCTTTCAGTATGGCTTCTCCTGCGTCTATCTCACTTATCATTTCCACAGTAGTTACCGGCAATAATTCACAAACCGGTTCCCCCTTTATAATAAAGCACCAAAACATAGTAGCAAAAATAACACTTATATATATTTTAATCGGAAGAAATATTGCACAAATTAAAATGCCAATTATTATAAATCCCATTAAATGACGATAACCATTTCCTATATAAAAAAGGAATTTAGTACACAGCATGAAAAAAAAGATTAAAAACCATTCTCCCCAACTCCTACCAATACGTACATTATGTCTCTGGCGATATGCTTCACACAAAAATACTGCCATAATGATTAGATATGCCACAAATATGCCTCCAGCTATACTATTGCCAGTAATTCCAATAACACTTTGAGTAATAAAAGCTCTAAAGGAATCAAATAATATATCCATTATCCGAGAAAATCCAACTTTTACACCTTGCTGGAATGAATATAGCCAAGACATATTAATTGTAGGCTCAAAATATGCCGCACAGAAATTAGCATTCATCCATAAGAAAAATGTCATAATTCCAACACTATACACCAAATTGAAAACCATCGTCCTCTTTAGCCGAGTCTGTTGAAAAATCTGATATCCTACAGGAATCAAAAGTAAAATGTAATATGGTCTCATTAGAACCAATAATGAAACTATGACATACAAAACAGACAGTTCCGTCCAACTATACATTTTGGTGCTGTCATTTGTCTGCCTCTGTTTTATTATCACAGGAAACCATACTGCACAAAACAATATGAGCAAAAAAAATACAATAATTTCCGCCATACATAATAAAGAAAATCGAGTAATGGGCATAAAAACTAAATACAAAGCACATAGCGCAACCGTCTGTTTTAAATTTAGATGCAGCCGCAAAGCAAAAACACCCATCGCAATCGTAAGTAATATAAGATTACACCAAATGGGATCAATAAAATCCCATCCGAAGATCTTACTGTACAAACCAAAAAAGAGATACAGAACTGGACTCCACGCTCCAAGCGTTCCATATACTGCGTGCGATTCATTATACCCAAAATATCCCTGCGGCAAACCATAATCCCTGATGCCCTCTATTTGTTTATAATAAAACACTTCATCATTCCAATCAAAATTTACCGCATTTGGCATGTATAAATCCAATATTGATGCTTTTTGTGTTATGCACATAAGCATTGCTGAAAGTACAGGCAACATCGCAACTACTATGACAGTACAGAAATACCAAAATCTTTTATTATCGAAAATTATTTTCATTCCTATTGCCAATCCTTTGACACCAAATTCCTATTCTACGTACTAAAAGGCTAATCCCTAACGCAATAAACGCTTCTATAATAACAACTATTCCTATCATTCCGTTCAGCAATATTGATGTTCCTGTTGCAATGAGCACGAACACACCAAATGCAAAAATCAAAATATTTTGAACACTGGTCTTTCTTCCTACTTCAGCTTTATCTTCCTTTACCCGGTCATAGAGCTTCCATTGCTCCTCGAAATATTCCTTATAATAAGGACTCCCCTGTGCATATTTCCACCAAGTCACATATCCTGGCATGATACTGACCGGATTCCAAGGCTTCCCATAATCTTTATAAGAAGAAAAGTGAAGAATCTTCACTGTCTTCTCACACTCTACAATATAATCATATCCTAGTTCTTCTATATAACGCTCATTCTCATCAATGCACGAAATCCGCCCTGGTACATATTTAATATGATTCTTAAACAATAAACCGAAAGTGAATTCCATTTGGGAATATCCAGCCAGTTTTTTCACTTTCTCGTCCATATTCAAAATATCCTGTAAACTAAATTCATGTCGGATTCTGTGTACGTCATACATTGATAAAACAAAAGTTAATGTATCTCCGTCAATCCTGTTCATAAAATTCCTATGATTAGACGGTTTATGTTCCGGTCCCGGACAGATCGCATATGCATCTTCAAAATCCATATCATAAATTTCAGACAAATCACCTATTACTACCGTATCCGATTCAATTATCATGATCCGATCTATTTCTGCCGGCAAAAGTTCATGAAAAAGCCAGTAACTGGACATCGTTCCGATCGGCCAGTGATCCCCCTTGTCAATATGGATATACTTTGCCGCCATTTCTTCATCAAACCGCAAAATATGAATCTGATGTCCAAACTGTTCTGCAAGCTTATACTCATGCTGCATATCTTCGGGAACCAGATCCTCCGACACTACATATAGATGTATCTCTCTGTCCTGATTGTTTATAAAAAGGGATTTGATCGCAACATACGCATACTTCAGATTTTTTTGCCCAGTAGTAATGTATATATTCATCCGTTGCTTCATATTAACCTCTCGCTAAATCCCTGCACCATACACCGAAGAAACTGCTTTCTCCCACTGTCCACGTTGTTTTAGCAGATGCGATATGATATCTCTGACAGCACCATGACCCGCTTTGACCGATGATACATAATGACATACTGCTTTAATCTCCTCACAAGCATCCTCCGGACATCCCGCAAATCCTGCACGAGACATACCCGCCAAATCGTTTAAGTCATCCCCCAGGTATCCCAATTCCGCATAGCCAATGCTTTCTCTATGCATAAATTCTTCCAAATACGCAAGCTTGTCTTTGATATTTTGCACCAGGAAATCTACTTTCATTTCCTGCATTCTTCTTGTTGTCGCGGCACACTCCCTGCCTGTCAGCACCATGATCTTAATGCCAGTCTGTTTTGCGGTAAAAAATCCGGCAGCATCTTTGGTACAGAATTTCTTGAGCTCATTTCCATGTTCATCATAGTAGATTCCGGCATCTGTCATGGTGCCATCGACATCAATGACAAGGTATCTGATTCTATGATAATTGCATTCCTTTTGCATAAACACCTCGTTTCATCATATCAGCTACTGTCAGTCTTTCTCTTCATACACAGAATCTGTCAGAAATACTATCTTCATCTGCTTCCTGATATCGGCAACATATCGTTTATTGCGCCGGTTTACTTCCTGTCCCTTTGTATGCTGATTTATCATGTAGGAAGCGATATAATTATCGCCTTCTGTACGGTAGCCGTCGAATCCTGCCACATAAACCTCCCGAATCTCCAGTTTCAACAAAAGCTTCAGCAACATAATAACACTGTTATCACACTTTCCTTTTTCATCAAAACAAAGATCCGAATAATTGACAAGCATCTTCTCATCACACACATCCGCCAGATTAGAAGTTACCAGTATGCCCCTGTCTCCCTTTTTATTCTCAAGAGCCTCGTATCTTGTAGCATTAGAACAAAAGATATAATCAGTCTGATACTGTTCCGGTGCAAAATTCGCTGAGAAGATCATCGGTTTCTCCTGCTTAATAAAAGTGTCAATCTCCGCCTGATTCTCAATCAGACTATAACCCGGCGCCAGGATCAAAACGTACCGTCCAGACAATTCTTCTCTTAAATCGGCCATAAGTCGTCCGTCATCTACCTCATGATTCTGAAATTTCTGATAAAGCTCCTCCACGTATTCCTCATCATAGGCTGTTTTCTTATGGTCCTCGATACTGGCCAGAATCTGATTAATCTGTTTTGCCCGCAGTCTGCCCTTATTCAAAAGAAATTCCGCATAATTCCTATGCAGATTGAACTTAGCAGAAAGAGCGTATGCTATATTGTATCCCCACGGTTCAATCTGCTTTAACTGTACAATATGGTCATCTATGCCATCTAAGACCGGATTCACATCATAGACAGTCCCTTGTGTTCTATTCATATAATCCATGATCAGCTCCAGACACAAATTCCCCGGCACTCTGCCCATACCGAGCATGGAACCATCAATCACACTTCCTCTTCCACTCGCCTTCATAGAAATAAAGTCCTGTGCCAACGAATAAGAAAGGGCAAGGTTCTCATGCAAATGTAAGCCTATTATGATCGTCGGATCCAAATTATGTTCGAGTAAAGAATATATTCTCTGAAGATCTTCCCGCATCATCGAGCCAAATGTATCTACAACAGAAAAGGCGTAAGGTTGAATCTCATTTACTTTTTTAAGCAGCTCTAATATCTGTACATCAGAATATCCCATGATATTAATCGGATTACAAAATACTTTATAGCCTTTTGCCTGCACTCTGCGAATGAATGCGAGTCCTTCATCAATATCATAATCATGGAACGTCACTCTGACTGCATCAATTGTTTTTCCGTCATATGGCTCCAGCTTGTCCACATCATACTTATTATGCAAAGCCATCGCAGTAAACATAGTATCTCCGCGTTTCTCAGGCAGAATCGGAAGCATCTCCCCGCAGTTGTTAAACAGGCTCTTGTTCCTGTCATATTCACAATTTCTTAGAAAGCCAATCTCCACATAATCTACCTGTGAATCCACCAATTTACGGATAATGCTCTTGATCGTGTGAAAACCAAAATCCCAGTCATTAATATAGCCACCGTCTCTCAACGTACAATCCAGTAATTTAATATTTGACATATTCACCCCGCATATCAGCTTACAAACTATATATACCGATATCCTCTGACTCTAATATGTTGCCTTCAATCCTGTTCCGGTATGCACTATCTAGTCGGTTTCGGATCAGTCATTGCATACATCGCTTTTGCCATTTCGTAATCGTAAACATCGTCAATATCTGCCGCTTCACGCTTATTGATCAACAATCTATATGCATTCGGACCATAATTATAATGCCACTCTTTCAACTTTATCCTAGGCGCCAGATTAATACCATTGGTAAAGTGATACAACATCGGCAGCTGCTCAGAATTCTTATGTGCCAGTCCCATACTGAAATTAAGCGGCCCCTTTTCATCAAGCAAATAGGTCTGATAAGGGCAGCATGTAATCAGAGAATCATAACCTTCCTCCAATTTAACGAAGTATGTCTTGATCGCCTTCTCATAGAGATATGGCTCAACCAAGGGCGATGTAGCACAGGCCCACATAATATGTTCATTCGGCATCTCATCACTGATATATTCAAGAAACATACCGAAAGGTACCGATTCATCTGCATATTGAGTCGGTCGTTTTATCGCCGTAACGCCTTCCCCTCTCCCCATCTGCAGCATTTCATCAGAGTCCGATGACACGATAATATCCGTGATACCCTCCACCTGTTTAAGCTGCCTGATCTTATGGATCAGCAGATTAGAGTCCGCAAAAGGAAGTATGTTCTTATTCGGCAATCTGGTGCTGTTGCCTTTCACCGGTACGATAGCTGTAATTGTTCTATCCATTTCTAATGCCTCCATCCATTCAAAATTTATCATTTTCACTGAGTATACCACAAAAGGGCAAAACGTTAAATAACCTAATGTCAGTTCCTTATCTTCGTGCTCTTTTTCGACTGTTATCGCTCTGGGAGAAAGCATTATCATTATGGTATAGACCATTATCGATCAGTACAAAATCTTCCCACCTTCTGTCATACCATGCCCGTCGCATAACACGTGCAATAAATGTCACATTCGAGTAACCACACACCAATCCGTCACAGCGTGTCAATGTATACTGATCCCGCACTACCTCTCTCGCCAGATGATAGCGATGCCGCTCCCGCTTATCATCACTGAAAGCAATCGATTCATCTGTTCCCTGATCTCGAAAAGTATCTTCATAAATACAAACCTTCTCTCCGAACACTGCCCGGAAGCGTTCTACCGCTGCCTGTTCATCCGTAGCCAGAAAAATCTTGTCATATCCAGACTGCTTAAGTAGTTCCTGTACCTTCTCAATCTCCTGTTCGATCTGTACCGGAATAGGATGGTTGTTGTAACCCTTTCGGAAGTCTGTTCCTCTAAAATGGACTCCAAGCACCTTTCCCTCGCCCAGAAGTCTCTGATATTCCTGCTCTAAATATTCACTCGTATGCTTATTGTAGCGTATGTATTTCTTCACCATACGCGCCATAGCATCCACATACGCATCAGATACATCATAGCTGACTGCATCAAATTTTGCTTTCACCTGGATATAATGACTCTCATCTGTTTTGACCACATGGCAAGCATGGGCAATATCCTCCACCTCAGAAACAGGAGAAAAAAAATAGAGAAATGCATTCTTCTCTCCATCGATACCATCAGGTTCATAGTAAAGGTAGTCCTTTCCCCAGCGCACATACGGCATAAATCCTCGTTCGTCCGCAAAATATAACTCAATCAGCGTAACGCCAAATTCTGCAAAAAAACCTACCCCTGCCCCTCTCTCCTCAACCAGGTAGATTGTTTTCCCCTCATACTCTTTCCCAAAAGTGTGCATTTCCAGAAAATCAGGATTGTTATACCCATCCAGGACCATATGCCGAAATTCAGGATTATTACGATGTATTCTGCAACGATTCCAATATACCAGCTTTTCTGATCGCTTAAGCACATCTATCAGTTTCATGTCATTTCTCCCACAAACTATGAATCCGCATCTACCAACCTGATGATACTGTTTTTATGATAATAATGTGCCATTGCCACATTAATCCAGTGATCAACATCCCAGGATACATCCCGTGAATCAAATACATATGGACGGGCAGAATGCGTCTTCACAACAACGTCTTTCATTTCTTCATCTGTGTACATCTCATACCGCTCCATCTCTTCTTTATAAAAGACAGCCGCATCACCCTTAACAAGAGACCGGAGAGCCGAAATACCTGCATATGTGTTCTTATCTGCCGTAAACATCCATACTGTTATAAATGCTGCTAGACATCCTAATGACAAAACGTTACCGTATTTTTCAAACAGATTCACCAAAATCACCGGCTTTTTTCTGTGAGTCAACCATCCGAACCAATAAGTCGTAACCGAAAAAAGCCCCAAATAATAAACCATTTGAATAATATTATTAATTCTTTTCTGCCCCACCTGTCCAATCGCGTAAAGAGACGGTGTAAACATTGCTGCGATCAGACAGAAAACTCCTAGTGTTACTAATACAGGGTATGCAAACTTCCTCTGCGACTCCCGGCCAATCTTCCACATGAGCGGCACAGTAGAAGCCCATACTAAAACGACCATAAGCGAGGTCCATCTTCCTACATAAACAAATGCATAGTAGAATGAAGCTATGATCGAAATAAAAGCGGAATATCCTTCTGAAGACACACCGCTTCTTGCTACATTTCCTGGCGCTGCTATATTGACCAGAAAACCTGCAGTAAAGCATAACAGCGGTATTAACACATATACCAATCTCTTTCTTGTTTTCACTAAAGAATACAGAAGGATCAATAACAGAATGATCTGCGCCTGCAGGCCAGTTACTAAATTCCCTCCGCCTACAAGTAATCCATCCACTGATGCCAAAATACACCAAACAATCCTCTTCCACCTGCATTCAGTCCAAATGATACCAGAAACCGCCGTTATCATTAAAAACATAAACGACTCCATAAGAACATAATGCGTCGCACCATTATACCAATAAATCCCATCAGAAGGTGCATCCAACACCTGCCAGTACAAAAAAAGCAATAAACATTCAATATAAATATACGAAATTGTATCTCCGCCAAACCACCTTACGAAAATCTGCCTTGCCAGCAGATAGGTCGATATAGAAAACATTCCTATCATGATAACGGGCACGACAAATGCATTTTTAATCCCAAAGTGCATAGGACACATTGACATCAGGAAGCAAGAAGTATAAGTCCCCTGCCAGCCATAATAAAAATCCTTTGTATGCTCTATGGCAGATCGCACTGCCTGGAACAGAGAACCTGTTTCAATCCAGACATCATGCACCTCTATCCCATAGCTGTAATCATCTGCCGACATTACGCCATATCTTCCCAATATCAAAAGCGGCATAACAGAAGCGCATAATAAAAAAATGGAAACTATCACAAGTTTTTTCTCAGAGATTATATTCTTGTACTTCTGCATTTCTGATTCTCCGTATGATCTCCTGAATCTCCTGCTCACTTGTCAATTCATGTTCGTGAGCCTTCTCATTGTCATATGCCCTCTGACGCAGCTTCCGCTGGTTCTCCAAAAACGGCCAATTTAAACTCCTATTGTTCAGCAGCCTCAAATAAATATGATACAACACATCAATTCTGCAAATTGCTTTCATTAATTTAACTGAATCGGGATAATCGCGAATTCCCTTAAGCTGTTCTTTTGTCAGCCGGTATGCAGCATCTTTTAAAACTTCTTCCGCCATATCGGCAAATTTGATATAGCTGGGCGTATCCCAATCCACCAGATAGATTTCTTCTATACTACGTTGCGGTGTCGGGAACTCCTCCTCTCGCGCCATAATGGAAGTGTAAAATTCCTCATAACTTGTCAATTTCCTGGAATCCGAAATCAACTTCAGCTCAAATCCTTCCGTCACAGGCAGCGGAAACAGCAACTGACACATCTTCTTTGCAAAAAACGCCTCTACGATCACAGAACTGTTGCCTGTATAAATCTTATCACAAACAACGATCCATTGTTTTACCGATTCCCCACTGATCAGATGGAAATTATCACATCTTTTAGCCAGCTCCTCTGCCATAATGCTGGGGTGACCCGGATGCGGTCTAAACACAACGTGAATGTTCGGATATTCCACACATATTTTCTCCAGCCAGCTCAATACGATTTTCTGTGAATCACACATAAACCTGTAATAGTCTGTCCAATTATCTCCGAATCGCATACACATCTCTTCGATATATTCCTGCTGCAACGTGTCTCCGTAATATGGCGATGCAAAAAAGATGACTTTATCTGCTTTCGGAATATCATACTTCTGAAACAGCTCTTCTCTTCCAAGATAATACCTGCATAAAGGCTCCCGAAGAAAGTCCATTCCTACATGTCCAGTCAACTTGACCAACTTCTTATCCAGATGCGCTGCCTCGAGAAGTCTCTTTACATTCTGCTCTCCCCAGGAAACATGGGGAACTACCTTCCCTATCTCTTTATAATTCTTAAATGCGCCTTCTCGTCCCTCATCCTTAGGATAAACGATATTCTCCCACTGCATATCAATTATTTTGTCGAACTTAACATAGTTTTTAATTTGCCACGCCAAAGCTGTATTATCATAACACGCCATGACCAGTAGCACTTTCGTATGAATAAACGGCTTTACAGCCAATTCATTCTCCGCATCCTCTATATAGCGTATTTCCGTTCTGTATCCCCTTTTGTCAAGTTCATATTTGATCAGGCACAGATTCTCCAATTCCCTCACTTTATGCTCATATACAAATAAAAAATCTAATTCTCTCATCCCTATGCCCGACTCCTTTTGTCTCTGTTTGTGTATACTCAGCAATTACCTTCCGCTTTAATGTTTACTCAATGCGCTCCCAAATACAAGCGTTTTCATTGGCTCTCATATAATTTGTACAAATATACTCCTCAAGCTCATGACAAAAATCACTCCAACCCCAAATTTCCAAATCGGGTTTCCAGATTACTACATCCGGTTGTTTCTCTATCAGATCCTGCACAGTCCATTCTTCATACCAGTCCATAAACCATGGAAGGATCCAACTCGCACGGTTTGCAGGATATCTCCCCTTGGCAATAAAATATACTGGAGAATAGCTATACGTATCTATGAAAATCTGATCCCCCACTTTTGTCTCCTCAATAATACGCCTTTCTTCTGAATTGATCACGTATTGCGCCCGTGTCATATTATCAATAACTGCCTCCCAATATGGTTTCAGCAGTAAGCCACATATAACTACACATACAACCGCTGAACCGGGATGTCCGTTCAGCTTCCACATACCATTTCCTTCTATGATCACTATCGTGATCAAAAGACCCCAAAAAGCTAATCCGTGTGTATTTCCCACTCCCCGGCTTGCACCGGCACAAATAAATAATGTTAGAAATCCCCAATAAATAAAAGCGCCCTTTTCCCCCACAATTTTAGTAAAAGCTATTGTAAGATAACCACCCACCAGCAGTAAAAGAAGAATATTATATGCCTGTGAGTTGGCATTATAGATCGCCAACAAACTTTTGACAAACTCATCGAACATAGAAGATATACCCGTCAAAAAAGGCGCAAATAAGTTTCCTCCAATATCCTGATAGTTTGAATATACTTCCCGATTAAGTAAATATGCCTGTCTGTAGCATTGATACAGTGCATCATTAACTACGAGATACACCACTCCGATCGTCAGAGGTATCATTCCACATATTATCAATGGTAAGTATCTTCTTACCCCTTCATTAAATTTCCACCCGATACTCTTCCATCTAACAATTTCTAATGTCAAGAACCCAATACCCAAGATGAAAATACTATAAGCACTGATAAAAGCACTGCCAAATGCCGCCCATACTCCCAGCGAAACTACTATCGCCCTGTCCCATCCAAGCTTACGATCTCTCCTATACTGCATAAATTCTAATAATAAAAGGATCATACTTATTTCCTGAATGACATCAGACATCACCATGGATGCCGTCAGACCGATCAATGCTTTAGAAAACAGACTTACCAGCACTGGGAGCCAGAACATTATTCGCTTTCCATTATCCTTATGATACCGCACATACATTCCAGCCCATGCGATCCCCAATGTCAGATAGAACAAGATTCTCATCTGTTCTACCGAAGAAGCACCAAGTAAGGAATAAACAGCGCATAAATAATAAGCAAGCGGCATATGCTGTGAAACATAATCACGATATATGACTCTGCCAGAGGCAATCAGCATACCTGCACTTATGTTATCGTTCTCATCCATAAGTGTCAAGCCCGCCCTGGTATCCGCATATGGAAGATACAATAAAAATACAGCAGCTCCTACCATCACAGCCACTAATAAAGTATCCTGTCTCCAATCTCTACCCATATTCGTAAGTCTCATCCCGCGAAAAACGCAAAACATAATCAAGGTACCTAATAAAACAACAATCCCTGACCAGAAATAATCTATATCCCCTCCCTGTAAGGTCAGACACAGGGTTCCTTCCTGCTCATCTCCATCTACAGATAGAACTGCTCCTTCTGCATATCTGCTCCCTACTCTATCTATAGAAAAGGTCAGTTTATTGGCATCATTTATTTTTAAAGGTCTTAATTTTATCGTATAGATATCATCTTTCTTGACCCGAACAGTTCTGGCAAAATCTATTTTGTAAAATTCCCCATTCAACGCACCCATAAAATTAAATCGTTTCTTGACAATAGTCTTGCCCCTCGCATCCTGCATCAAAAATTCCCACCGCGAATTACTGTCCTTGCCAAAATTGTTAACGTGGACCGTACATGCTTTCACTAATTCAAAGGGCATTTTCAGTGATTCCTGAATTTCTGTCCCGGGAGTATTTACTTCAATGATATCCTCCTTATTTATGGAAAGATCTGGGTTCTCCACATAAGTCATCTTATATGATGCTATAAATGCACAAACCAAAATCACCACTGTTCCAATAATACCACTGATAATATACTCTTTCTTCACTGATTTCCCCTTCTTACACCTTTACTCTAACTTCCTGTACAAATGTGTCATAATCTCGAATATATTCATCCGGGTCATAATGTTCACTCGCTAAAACTAGTAAAACCGAATTCTCGCTAAAATCATACATATCTTTCCAAACCATAGTCGGAAGATAGATACCGGTATGCGGTCTGTTTAGGCAGAAAATAGCTTCATTTCCTTCCCCGTCTTTCACCTTAACCTTACTCGTTCCGGCTACATTGATCAGAACAAATTCTGTTTTTCTATTAGCGTGCTGTCCTCTCACCACTTCCCGATCAGAACCATAGATATAAAACGCTCTTCTGATCTCAAAAGGTATATTCTGCCCACCTTCTACTATAACCAAATGTCCTCTCTCATCACCATGTTCCGGAAAATCAATCATTCTTACTTGGTTCATATTATGCATACCAAATCACCTCCATCCGTTTATTGCTTTGATAACATAATCCTGCTCTTCAACTGTCATTCCATTATAAAGCGGAAGAGACAAAACAGTATCTGCATATGATTCCGTTATAGGTAAGCTTCCCTTCGGAATACGAAGATATTGATATGCTTCCGAAAGATGCGGCGGAATCGGGTAATGGATTATTGTACCTATTCCCTTTTCAAGCAAGTAATCTATCAACTGTTGTCTTCTCTGTACTCTGATCACAAACTGATGCCATATATGCGTTGCCCTCTCTCTAATACGCGGCAATATAATAGAAGGAGAATGCAGTTCATCCAAATATCTTTGCGAGATATTCCGTTTTTCTTCTTCCAGTTCCTGCATATGTCCCAATCTTACACGCAACAGCCCTGCCTGCATCTCATCCAGTCTGGAATTCGTTCCAACTACACGATTATAATATCTTTTTTCACTACCATAATTACGAAATACTCTTGCATCATTATTCAATGTCTCATCATTTGTAACAAGGGCTCCACCATCTCCAAATGCTCCCAAATTTTTAGATGGATAAAAAGAAAAACAACCAATATCTCCAAACGATCCTGTTGTCTGACCGTCAAATTTCGCTCCATGGGACTGTGCACAGTCCTCTACCAAACGCAGATCATACTTTTTACACAATTCAACGATCGGCTTCATATTAGATGCCTGTCCATACAAATGCACTACAAGAATTGCTTTTGTCCGGTCTGTAATCTTCTCTTCGATTTTAGATGCATCTATATTAAAGTATTCGTCAGGCTCCACAAAAACAGGTGTTGCACCATTAATCGTAATTCCCATTACACTTGCTATGTAAGTATTACCCTGCACGATAACTTCATCACCTTCACCGATACCAAGAATACGAAACGCAATCCAGAGTGCGTCCAAACCACTAGCTACTCCGACACAGTATTTTGTTCCAATATAATCTGCAAATTCAGTTTCAAAAGCTGATACTTCTTTACCAAGTATATACCATCCTGACCTGAGAACTTCCAACGCTTTATTCTCAAATTCAGCCTGGTACTTATAAAAGCCTCTATCCAGCCTATTTGTCATTATATTTTTCGTACAGCCCACATCCTTCCTCACATATTTTTTCTATTTAACACTTCATCTCTGAAAAAATACTTTCTGAATACTCATCCTCAAGCATTCCATATAATTTCCAGGATATATAGTTTCCTCTTATAAAAAGATGATCCCGCAGTTCCCCTTCATAAGTAAATCCACACTTTTCATAAAATCTGATAGCCACTATATTGTCTGACAACACCGTTAGATAAACCCGATGAAGTCCCATTTCGCCGAAACATTTCTGAAGCAGCAGTCCCACAGCTCTCTTAGCCACTCCCTGTCCCCTTGCTTTCTTTCTCACACTAATTGCCATTTCAGCTGAATGATATTCCATATTAATATTCTTTAAGCTGATTGTCCCAAAATATTCATCTGTCTCATCTATAATTGCCAAATGCAGATCCCGATTTTGCTTACAATATTCTTCACTGCTTGCCTCAATACAAAAGTTTTTTGCATTTTCCAACGTCATACTCATCATATCCCGCTGAAAGCCTTTCTGATTTTCGGGATCATGCATCCATTCCAACATATTTTCTGCATCTTTTTCCTGCAATCTACGTAATTTTATCATTTCTGTCATTCTTCCTTTTGTTCCATATTATCATCTTCAATGATATACGGCGGACGCTTTCTCGATGCATCAAAAGTCCTCCAAATATATTCGCCCAATATCCCCATCGTTAACATGATCACGCCAAAACTAAATAAATTAAATATGAAAAGTGTCGTCCAGCCACTTACATCAATCAAACCCGCTAATTTACAAATTACTTCCACAACAGCCCATATAACTGAACCAACAAAAGAACAAAACCCTATTAACGTTACTGCTTTTACAGGTAGCGTAGAAAAACTAAATAAAGTATCAGCAACCAGCTTAACCTTTTTTTTCAGAGTCCATTTACTTTCTCCAATTTCCCGTGCAAGCCGCGTATAGTAAACCTTATCAGTCCTGAATCCACTCCATAGAATTTGTCCTGTAAGTGCACTATTCGTCTCGTCCAATGTCGTCAAAACATTTATAACCTTTCTGTCCACAAGATATACGTCAAAACCTCCTTTTGGCATTGATTCTAGCATCATCTTTCGCACCATTGTATAGTACAAATTTGCAAATAATGTTTGTCCTTTACTTTCTTCCCTATCTCTTCTAACTGCTAATACTACATTATATCCCGTTCTCCAGCGTTCTATCATTTCCAAGACTAATGCCGTCGGTTCCTGCAGATCGGCAGCCTTAACAACTGCACAATCTCCACTGCATTTAGAAAGACCACATAATATCGCGGCATGAGAACCAAAATTACGTGACAAACTGATTGTTTTTATCCTTGAATCCTGCGAAGCAAGTTCCCGCATAACCTGATAACTTCCATCCTCAGAACCGTCATTTACCATGACAATCTCCCATTCATATTCTGTGCATGGATATAGCTTATCTTGTATATCTTTATAAAGAGGACGTAAATTATCTTGATTATAGTAAATTGGAATAACCAATGATATTTTCATTATTTTCTCCATCTTTTTATTCTCCAAGTCATCTCCCTGTCTGTTGATGCATCAAACATTATAACTTATTCCTCTATTTGTCATATATATATACAGCATCCACTTCATAAAAACGAGCCATTGAGCCGTTGGCAAATTCTACTTCCGGATCATAATAACCATACCATAATTTGGGATTTATCAAACATACGGTGTCTTCCATTTTACCAACTTGAATTTCTATAATGTTTTTTTCGTCCGCTCTTTCAACTGCATTCTCCATTTTCTCTATAACGGATACATTCCACTGAGCATAAGCAGGAATTTCTCCTCCTATGAGCTCTTTATAAATTCTAAGAGACGCGATATGATCTGTCTTAACTGATAGGATAATGCTGATAGTAAAAATCACATATATAAATAATACAGCCGCTAGTCTATGTTTTTCTTTAATATAGATTTTTGAGAATTTGACTGCCATCCATCCTCTCCAATAAAAAATCGTTAAAAACGCAGCCAGAAAAATGACAAAATCAGAAATAAAATTACTCCGTTCCATCATATAATAAATATCCATTCCATAGCCTAATGCCACAGGAAAAATTACAGTCCACACTGCAAGAAACATCATCAAAGTGAAGAGCAGCGGAACGTAAAATTTATAACTCGATTTTCTCGGCTTCCATAAGAACAAAATAACAATCAGGGCAATAAGTACCGCTGCAAACAATGGGTAATGAAGCAAGAACATCTTAATGCGACCTAGAACATAGTGGTAAGTTCCGATTGCGGTACTTAAAATCTCCTCACCAGTCAAGGGTTTGCCTCTTCGCACAAAATTTCCTGGCGCTATCACATTAATGATCCCGCCAGATAACATAGGTATACACATACAAACAGAAACCTTAATCTTCTTCTTGACAACAATTCCCCAATATGCCGTCATAATATAGGCAATGCAGCCAAAAGCCGCTATATTCAAAACAGCTCCGCCCGCAAAAAAACCTAACAACATTG
>Ga0224483_100011_pt1 | contig 38325 bp, 44 predicted proteins | sample hydfratestSal1_FD_181453 | JGI IMG/M metagenome (GOLD analysis project Ga0224483, IMG submission 181453) | Metatranscriptome of mouse feces microbial communities from Columbus University, Ohio, United States - Sal1 (Metagenome Metatranscriptome) ... | reverse complement strand
GGGATTTTCAGGGGTTCGTAAATCAATTTCATTCAGAAGTTTACTGATTCATCTGCGCTGCAACCTCAGCCGCAAAGTCTTCCTGTTTCTTCTCAAGACCTTCGCCAGTTTCAAAGCGGACAAATCTTTTTACTGAAACTGTTCCGCCAACTTCTTTGGAAACTGCCTCCAAATATTTGCCAACTGTCTGCTTTCCGTCCTCAGCCTTAACATATACCTGATCCACAAGGCAGATCTCTTTTAATTCTTTGTTGACACGTCCTTCAATCATTCCATTAATCACTTTTTCAGGCTTCTGTGATTCCTTCGGATCATTCATAATCTGAGCAAGGAGAATTTCTTTCTCATGTGCAATATACTCTTCGCTGATCTCACCTCTGGAAACATATTTCGGAGAAAGCGCCGCAATCTGCATTGCAATATTAGTAAGAGCTTCCTTTACCGTATCATTGACAACTGCAGTATCTGCTTCTACAATTACACCAATTCTTCCACCGCCGTGAATATAAGAAACAACACATCCATTTTCAGCAACAACTTTTTCAAATCGTCTGATATTCAGATTCTCCCCAATTACTGCCACTTTTTCTACCAATGCATCCTTTACAGTTTTACTTGCATCTTCATTCCATGCCTCAGCCATAAATGCATCCAGATCAGCCGCATCAGAGTTGACTGCCTGCGTTGCAACTGCCTCTACAAAAGTTTTAAAAGTATCATTCTTTGCTACGAAATCTGTCTCTGAATTCACCTCTACCACTGCTGCTGTTTTTTCGTCCTTCACCACTACAGTACAAAGCCCCTCTGCTGCAATTCTTCCTGCTTTCTTTTCTGCTTTCGCCTGTCCATTCTTTCTTAAAAATTCTACTGCTTCATCCATATTACCGTTTGTTTCATTTAAAGCCTTCTTGCAGTCCATCATTCCTGCACCGGTCATTTCTCTTAGTTCTTTTACCATTGCTGCTGTAATAGCCATTTTTATTCCCTCCATACTATAATTACTTATTATCAACATTATTCTGTTTTATACTTTAATTGAGGACAGGCAATATTGTCTGTCCTCTCATATCACTATAAACTCAAACTAAAAAATCTGTTTCAATAAAATATATTTATTCTTCCGCTGCATCAGCAGTCTCTTCTGCTGCCTCTTCCTCAATTGTTCCCTGATTTGCCTCTACAACCGCATCTGCCATTTTAGAAACAATCAATTTTACAGCTCTGATGGCATCATCATTACCAGGAATTACATAGTCTAACTCTTCTGGGTCACAGTTCGTATCACAAATACCAATCAGAGGAATTCCCAGAGTATGAGCCTCCTGTACACAAATCCTTTCCTTTTTAGGATCAACTACAAAAATTGCATCCGGAACTCTCGTCATCTCCTTGATTCCGCCAAGGTTCTTCTCTAATTTTTCCCATTCCTTCTTCAATGCAATAACTTCCTTTTTAGGAAGAACATCAAATGTTCCGTCTTCTGCCATTGCTTCAATTGCTTTTAATCTGCCAATACGGCTCTGGATGGTCTTAAAGTTTGTCAGCATACCGCCTAACCATCTCTCGTTTACATAGAACATTCCACAACGATCTGCTTCTGCTTTGATAGCATCCTGTGCCTGTTTCTTTGTTCCCACAAAGAGAATCGTACCACCTTCTGCAACAATGTTTGCAACCGCCTTATAAGCTTCATCTACTTTTCCTACAGATTTCTGCAGGTCAATGATATAAATTCCATTTCTCTCTGTGTAGATGTACGGAGCCATTTTCGGGTTCCATCTTCTTGTCTGATGTCCAAAATGAACACCTGCTTCTAATAACTGTTTCATTGAAATAACGCCCATGATTCTACCTCCATTTGGTTATAATCTTCCATATGCTTCTTCCCGAAAGACCACCGACAGGGCACCTGTCTTCCGATCTGCATATGTGTAATCTATCATCTGTTTTTAACGAAAATTCTTAACAGCAGCACTATTTCCTTCACTGCCGCATTCATTTTCATTAAAAACCATGACAAATTGTGCATCAGCACAATCTGTTACCTATTTTAGCACAGAACTTTTTCACTTGCAAGTCCTAACCCATCTATTTTTGTAAAATTTGGATAATCTCATCCTCAGTGGCTCCCTTTGGGATCTCAAAAACTCCAACCCTTAAAGAATCATCTGCACCTTTCTTAGTCAAATAACTGTTAAATGCCTCTGCATCCTCAATTAAACCAGCCTCAAAAAGCTTACGACTGATAACATCTGAATATTCTCCCGTCTTAATTTCAATCTTAACTACTTCCTGCGTGCCTTCTGCTTTAGTCTGTGTACTTTCCTGAGACTGAACCCCATTTTCACTCTCAGATTTCTCATCTTCGGAAGGCTCTTCTTCAGAAGGACTGTTTTCTTTTTCATCAGGCTTGTCCCCCTGATTATTCTTCTGATCCTCCGCTTTATCATCTTTGGTACTATCATTCAATTTGCTGTTTTCCGATTCTTTCTCTTTGTCTTCCTTCGTATTGTTTATTGGATTCCGTACCTCTGAGGATTGTGCACCATCCGATTCCCCTGCCTCATCTTCCATAACCATACCAAGAAGTCTGGCACGTTCTATAATCTCTGCATCGGTCAGAGTTTCTTTCTTATTTCCTGAGAGGGCAATTCCCATAATAATTGCGGTACATATAATTCCAATTCCCAATCCACGCAAATAGTATTTTAATTTCATAAACTATATTTCTTCCTCTCTGAATAATCCAATTACAAGCTTTACTTCCCCGACGCCTAATCCCAGCTCTTTGGCAATTTCTATGGCCGTCTTTCCTTCTCGGTATTTCTCCAATATCATTTGGTTATGATTCACCAGCGCCTCTTCATCCTGGGAAATCTCCTGCTCTTCCTGTGGAAATGCTTCCTCCTGATATGTAACAGAAGGATCTGGTTCAGGAAGATGGGCTTCCTGAACCTTCTGAAGAATCTCATCCGATTCATCTACTGTTTTCTGTACATTTTCCTGCAGTTCTTCCAGGTGAATTGCAAGCTGCGCAAGATTGCCAGCATATTTTGTCAATTCTGAATGTTTATCATTCAGCATACTATATAAAAACATAACTTCATTGTGTGTCTTATTGATAGATTCCAGTACAGTATCTGAATATTCCGTAAGTACCCTCATCTTTTCATTCGTTTCTTTATCCAGAGCACGTTCTACAATTTCCATAGATTTCTCAATAGAATGATCAATCACCTGATCTACCATATTGTTTACTTTCGTCTGTGCATCATTCAGATTGCGTTCCAGAATCTTTTTCATCTCGTCAGTACTCAACTCAGCAATTTTATCAAGTTCCCGATTTGACAGCTTCTCTGTAATAAAAAAACTGGCAATCATCAGAACTATTCCAATGACTAATAAAACAATTTCTAACACACTCATTTTTGAACCTATACCTTCATGTCAAATCCTCTTGCAGAAGCTTTGACATTCACCTTTCCGCTATTCTCTTCCTTTTTCTTTTTTTTCTTCGTCCGATGATCTTCATATTCATTGCTCCCTTTTTCACGGGCATCAAATTTTTTCTCTGGATTATCGGAATCATTCGCATGATTTACCTGATGCATATGTTGTATCGTCTCTTTTGCAAATTGTGACTGCACATTTTGCTGCTGCAGCATAGGTTTATTATCCTCATTTTGTTTCAAGGTACTCATATCCTGGCTTCTCTGTACTATTCCGCTGAACTCAACCGGCCTGATTGCCATATTTCTCACTCCTCTTTTTTCGATATGTCCACAAATACTACAAGGGACGTGCAACAATCTCTCCTTTTTCTTTCAAATACCTAGTAAAGGAACGCTCCTGTTTTATATTTAAACTCACATCCGAAATAGTAATATTCACTCCTGGATAAATAGTCCCTTTTATTTTTACTTTGGCATTGGTAGCAATACGTATTCTTTCCTGCAGAGATTTCATTTCTTCCTTCTGTTTGGCAAGAAGCTGTTTCTTCTCACGGAAATTCTGCGCAATCTGCTGTACCTGCTTCATCCGCTCCGGGGTGATTTTTTCTTTCTTTTGCAGCTTCTCATTAAAGTTTACCAGAATCGGCTTCATTTTATCAATCTCTTTTACAGTATCAGCCACACTCTCCTGAAGTTTTCCATAGCGCTCTTTCACAGACGGCTGCACACCTACCTCGATATTCGTAATTGTTCCCATCTCCGAACCAATGGTCTGAGCCTCTATCACGTTTCCGGCACGGATAACACCGCCGCTCACAAAACCCTTTTTTCCGCTGACACGGATATCAGCGCCAGCAGACACCTGGCTGTGCAGAATACATCCTGTCTCAATAAAACCACCAGAAACAACTGTTGCATTCTCGATGAATTTGGCGATCAAGCTGTCTTCAGCTTCCACTCTGCCCTTTCCCATGCCATTAATGCCTCGTTTTACGATAATCTGTCCGCCAGCTGATAAAAAGGCTGCTTCTACCACGCCTTCAATAATAATATCTCCCTTCGCCTTGACAGAAAAACCACTTTTTACATTTCCCTTAATTGACACATTGCCATCATAAACAATATTTCCTGTAGTATTATCCACATCTGCCGGCACTTCAAATACATCGGCTACAAAAACCTTATGGTTAACCAGACTGGCATGACCTGTAACATTGGAATAAATCTCTGTCTTATCTTCTGACAAAGTAATATTATTACCATATTCCAATTTCAGATTCTTTTCCTGCCTGCCATTTATAAACCCTCCATATACATCTTTTCCTGGTTTCCCAGGAACTGCCGGATGCAATTTTGCAAGCATCTGCCCTTTTTCTACATGGCTAATGGTATTTAATTCCCGATAATCGACCGTTCCATCTTCGTTTCTCTTAGGTCTTAAATTATGATTGGTATTAAAAAAGTACTCGATCCAGGCGTCTGTTCCATTTACCGGCGGAGTTCCTTTAACAAGAATCAGATCTGTACAATATTGACGGTTTTTGAGGAATTTTTTAATTTCATCCTGACGAATTCCTTCTTTGATATTATTGGAGGCAAAGCTTTTCATAATATCTTCTTCAGACAATAAGCTTCCTTTATCAGAAGGCGGATAGAAACGGCAGAATACCAACATTTTGTCTCCAGAAACGATAATTTCCATTTCTTCATTTTCCTGAAACCCTGTTCCCTCACCCACGTATACTTCTCTTGGTTCTTTTCCTTCGCAAATCAGAGCATCATTTAATTCTCTTAAGTTAAATCCAGAATAACCTTTCCGTTCCAAATATTGAAGAATTTCTTTAATCTCCGGCCGCTTTCCGCCATCCTCTGGTGGAAAAATCCGGAGAAACGCCCCCATTTCTCTGATATTTAATTTAAAATACCCATTTCTATTTGCCATGAAAGATTCCGTCCCTCCTCTCAATCCACTAATATATTCATATATGGCCCCATAGTTCTCTTCATCTTTGTTAATGCTTTTGTGTGCAGCTGGGAAACTCTGGATTCTGATACCTCCAATACGTTGCTTATTTCCTTCAAAGTCAGATCTTCATAATAATACAACGTTATAACTTTCCGTTCCTTGTCCGTAAGAATCTCTAACGACGCTCCCAGTACTTTTTTTAATTCTTCCTCTGCAACCGCATCTTCTGGCTGAATGAAATGAGAATTTCCCTTGGCATCCATTACCGGTTCCATTCCCTGTTCCACATACTCGTTTAGGGAAACCATATTGGTAATTTTAAGCTGGGACTGCCAATTTAACAGCACATCACTGCTGACTTTCAATTCCTCTGCAATCTCTTCATCCAATGCCGTCCGTCCGGTTTTTGCTTCTATCTTTTTAATCGCTGTCTCAATTTTCTTCTGTTTTTGCCTTACTGTCCTGGGAATCCAGTCCATTTTCCGTATCTGGTCCAAAATAGATCCCCGAATTCTGAGACTGGCATATGTCTCAAATTTCACATCTTTATTAATATCAAACTTATCAATGGCATCAATTAATCCAAAAATACCATATCCAACTAAATCATCATATTCTACATTATATCCAAGATACATGCTGAGCCTCCCTGCCACAATTTTAACCAGGGGTGCATATTCTACTATAATCTGTTCTCTCAATTCTGGTGTAGGTTTCTTTAAAAATTCAGCCCACAAATGTTCTCTCTCTGCCGCGTTCATCCAAAGCCCCCAGACTACGGAATTATCCTTTATAGATTTCCGTGTTATTTATTATTCTTCTGTGGATTCTTCAACTGTTTCCTCTGCTTCCGCATCCGATTCTTCAGTTTCTTCTTCCTCCACTGCCTCATCCGTGGCTTCTTCAGTCTCTTCCTTGAAATTTTTATCTAGCACTAATTTTGCAATACTTCCCAGAATATAAAAAGATACTAAAACAATTACCAATACCTTAATAAATTCCGCTGCCTTCATCTGCATTACAAATCCTATCAAACAGGTGACTAAGCCTGCAACCAGCGTAATCATCACTGGTACCTGTTTTGTTTTCATATCTCATCACCTTTTAAATAATTTTTAATGTCTTTCCCACTGCCTTAATATAAAATTCTCCAGTCTCCGGATAAAGTTCAACTGTGCGTCCATAATTCAACCCCGTATCTTCGGCTATCAGCGGAATTCCAAGCTGTTTCAGCTTTGCTCTGGAAGCAGCCGCATTCCGTTCACCTACATTCCCGATACCTGATAATCCCTTAACCTCAAACATCTTTGCGCCGCCTGCAATCTTTGCAACAAGACGCCTTTTGTTGGCGCCTGCTGCAATAACCCTTTTCAGTAACTCTTCAATCCCTGTGTCCGCAAATTTTGCAATATTTGAATTATTTCGCATTTGTGTACTGTCCGGAAGCATAATATGTGCCAGCCCACCAACTTTTGTGACTGGATCATACATTGCTATTCCGATGCAGGACCCCAATCCCAGTGTGGTAATCATATTTGGCGCCTTGCATATATTCAAATCTGCCATTCCAACCTTAATTGTTGCCATAACCATGCTCCTCTTATAGTGCAATCCCCAATGACGTAAGAATCTTATCATAAGACTCCACATCCGGCATCAAAATAAAAAATCCCTGTATTTTTACTTCGTCGCCAAATTCCGTCTGTATTAGAAGTGCATTATCTCCATACTGCCCAAACTGAATTGCCGGAACACTCAAAATCGCTGCCGCCATATCAATTGCAAGGTACGGCACAGACGCCGTAATCACCATGTTCGTCATGCTCGACAATGCCGACAAATAAGAACCGGAAATAATATTTCCTATTTCTTTAATTGCCGATAGGTCCATTTCATTAAATTCTTCCGCATAATCATCTGGTCTTCCCATCAACCGATTTACCAGATAATGTGCTGACTCCATTTTCAGCAGAAACATCATGCTTCCACCTATGTCGCTCTCTACTTCCAGATAAATTCCCACGACAGTCTCTTCCTCTGCTGAAATTGCCATAGGAAGTTCCTGAAAGGTTAAAAATGCTACTTTGGGCACATCCATATTAACCTTAAGGTTTAATAAGTTAGAAATTGCTGTGGTAGCATTTCCTGCACCAATATTTCCAATTTCCTTCAGCACATCAAAATACATGTCGTTAACCTGATCCAAACTAAATTTAGCCATGTGTGTTATTCTCTCCATTCCAGCCTTATTTCACTAATTACAAACAGGCTGTTGCATAGCACCCAGCTTGCTACAACAGCCTTTTTCATTCTGCCTATACCATTTCCGGCTCATCTATGATGCTGTTGGTGTCAAACAGAGAAATTAATTCCTCTCCATGCTTTCCAACTCCATTAATAAAATTACTCTTGCTGTTTTTAGCATCATAAGCAACTTTATCAATCTCATCAGGAGCAAGCGTTACCACTTCTTTCACTTCATCTACCACAATCCCAAGGACGCCGTGCTCTTCCAGTTTCAAAATGATGATTCGGGTAACATCTGTAAATTCATCCGGTTCCAAATCCATTTTGGTACGGATACTCATAACAGGAACAATCTCTCCACGAAGATTGATGATTCCCTTAAAATATGGCTGCACTTTGGGAACCCTGGTAATCTTCTGCATCCTGACAATATTGTCAACATAACTGATATCTATTCCATACTGCTCACTGCCAATTTTCACTACTATAAATTGTTTTCTGGTATTATCTGCTGCTACAAGATTGTTTGCCATCTCATCACCCCCTAAAATAGTGTATTCACATCCAGAATCAATGCAACTTCACCGTCACCCAAGACTGTTGCGCCGCTGATAATCTTACTGCTGTTATTGATATACTTGCCGAGGGATTTGATAACAATCTCCTGCTGCCCATTCAGTTCATCTACAATTAAGCCTGCCACCTTATCACCTTTGCGGACAATAATTACAGTCAGGCTCTCACGTTCCTTATCTTCCGGCTCGCAGTCCAGAAGCTGGTCAAGACGAATCAACGGTATCACAATGCCGCGGATGTGGATAACTTCTTTTGCCTGAACAAACTTGATTTCATCTGGCGAAATCTCTTCGATCGTTTCGATAGAACCAAGAGAAATCGCATATTTTTCTCCTCTCACCTCAACCATCAATGCCTGAATAATCGCAAGCGTCAATGGAAGCCTTACGATAAATTTCGAACCTTCGCCGAGTACACTCTTTACTTCCACATCACCGCCTAATGCTTCAATATTAGACTTCACTACGTCAAGTCCAACACCCCTGCCGGAAATATCTGAAATCTTCTTTGCCATAGAAAAACTTGGCATAAAAAGGAAATCAATAATCTCCTTCTGTGTCATTGTCTCACCCTGTTCCGGAGTAATCAATCCCCTCTCAATTGCTTTCTCCTTAACAGTTTCGGTGTCAATACCGTTACCATCGTCGCTGACTTCAATAATGACATTATTTCCTTCCTGAAAGGCATTAAGATGGATGCTTCCTACTTCTGGCTTACCTCTCTTCCTGCGGACTTCCGTGCTTTCCAGTCCATGATCCGCTGAATTGCGCAGAAGATGCTGCAATGGATCACCAATCTGGTCTACTACTGTTCTGTCCAGTTCTGTATCCTCACCTGTCATGAACAATTCCATTTTCTTATCCAGTTTCTTTGACAGATCACGAATCATACGGGGGAATTTCTGAACAACACTTTCAATAGGCACCATTCGAACCTTCATTACAGACTCATGAAGTCCTGTGGTAATTCTCTCCAGATATTCAATCTGTTCATGAAATGCCTGAGAACTTGCGCCGCCAGTCCCGCCGTCAGAACTGGAGCCAATGGAAACCAAAGAATTTTTTGCAATAATAAGCTCACTAACCTGGTTCATCAACGCATCCAGTTTTTCAATATCCACACGAACGGTACGATTTGTCACTGGTTTGCCGCCATTCGTCTTCTTTGCTGCTGCCGGAGCCTGTTTTGTCTGGGCTGGCGCCGCCGGAACTGCTTTCTCTTCTGTCTTTGCCTCTGCTGCTTTTGCTTCCTGCTCTGCCGCCTGAGCTGCTTCTTTTTTCTCTGCTGCCGCGGTTAATTCGCTATATTTTAATTTCTCACCAACTACCTCTTCAATCTCAGAAACTGCTCTGGAAACCTCCAGAATCTTCTCCAAACCTTCTTCACTTACTAAGTAAAAACTAAAGTCAATGCCAAACTTTTCATCTTCAATATCCTGAGAGCTTGGATTATAAGCTATAATATTCCCATAATCTTCCACTGCTTTAAATACCAGAAATGCACGAGCTGCTTTCAGAAGGCACTCTTCCTGAATAAAGACCGTAATTCCGTAAATATTCATGCCCTTGCTCTCTGCTTCCCTAAGCTCTTCTTTTTCCTTTTCAGAAAACTCAATATCAAGATATTTTTTAGGATGTTTCTCATCTCCCGGCTGTTTTACAGGCACTTTTTCTGTTTTCTCAGGCAAAGTATTTCCTGTACCGGCAGCCAGAATCTCATTCAACTCCTGAATAATCGCTTCGTTGTCGTCAGTTCCCTCATCGGAACTTTCTTTAACATTATCCAGATACGCCTCTATAGCATCCAGACACTGAAACAGCACGTCTACCAATCCGCTGGTAACACTCATATTCCCGCTGCGGACTTCCTGAAACACGTTTTCCATATCATGTGTCAAACGCTGCATGCGTTTAAATCCCATAGTTCCTGCCATCCCCTTCAGGGAATGGGCTGCCCGGAAAATTTCGTTTATGGTATCCATATTTTCCGGTTCTTTCTCAAGAGTCATAATACAATCTGATAAATTCTGTAAATGCCCATTAGTCTCATCAATAAAAATTTCAAGGTATTGGCTTACATCCATATCACTGTACCCCCACATTCTTTATTATTGTGCCGGCAACATCAGTCAGTGGAACTACTTCATTTACAACACCTGCATCTGCAATTGCTTTGGGCATGCCATATACCACACAGCTGGCAGCATCCTGAGAAATCACATATATCTTCTTCCTCTCTTTTAGCGAGAGAATTCCTTCTGTGCCATCTGCCCCCATACCAGTAAGAACTACACAGACAATCTCATCATATCCGCTGGTTCTCAATGACTGATATGTAATATTAGCACAAGGGCGGAGTCCGCCGATTGCCGGTTTGTCATTCAGCCGTACTACATGTGATCCGTCTGGTTTCTTCTGTATTTCCATATGATTTCCGCCTGGCGCAATATAGACACATCCTTTTTTCAGAACATCTCCCTCCTGCGCTTCCCTGACTTCAATCTTACTGGTCTCATTCAGACGGTCTGCCATAGACTTTGTAAATCCTTTCGGCATATGCTGTACCAGAACCATAGGAGCATTCAAATCAGCCGGAAGATATGGTATCACACTCTGCAATGCTTTGGGGCCGCCAGTAGAACAGGCAAGCGCGATCAACTTGTTTTTACCGCTTCCTCCTGTCCGCTCAACCGCATTAGGTACCTTTACCAGAATGCGTTCCTTCGTTCCCAATGTTCTGACCGGCGCACCCGATGCACTTTTCCCATCGTCTGTCTTTATCACTGCCTTGAGGATTCCAAGAAGTCCGTTTTTGAAATCATTTCCCTTCGCCTCGATAAGGTTTCCTGGCTTTGTAACAAAATCAACAGCGCCCAGTTCCATTGCACGAATAGTTACATCCGCATCTCTGGTAGTCAGCGTGCTTACCATTATAATTGTGGCTTTGATTCCATCCTGTTGTAATTTTTCCAGTAATTCCAGTCCGTCCATCCGAGGCATATTTACATCTAATACCACAGCGTCATAGGCTTTTATTTTTAATTTCTCATATGCCTCCAGTCCGTCCCTGCAAACTTCCGTTACCTGAAATGTACTATCTGAATTGATTATATCACAAATGACCCTTCTCATGAGTGCAGAGTCATCAACAACTAAAATATTTTTTTTCATATCAATCACCCTTTTTGCCGGTATTTACGTTCTTGTTCAAAAATATATTTAATAATTCGTTCCCGTTCTTTGGAATTTATTGCAAATTGTATTCGATATTCATATTTCTTCTGATTCTCCTTTTTATCACTAGGCTTATTTTCAACCTTCTGACAAAACAGAACTTCTCCCAGCACTTCCATATAATTATCTATACCTTGGCTGTCCAGACTCATGGATATTACAAGATAATCGCCTCGTTCTCCCGGTCTGTCTGCCACAATCCTGATTCCCCCTCCGCTGATATCGACTGCAATAGCATTTCTGGGAATTTCCTGTGGATAAAGCATTCTGTGATATGATTTCAGTTCCTCTATTGGCACTTGCTGTATCTCATCCTTTAAAACCGGATAATAAAGTATTTCCATAAGACATTCGTGTCTGTAATATTCTCTGCGCTGGAACTTCTCCCATGCCGTCTTTCTCTCTATCAGAAGTAAAAACATATTATCTTTTTTATAACGATCCTTGATATACCCAAGACATCGGTACATACCATTTTTCGTATAAAACAAAAATTCCAGCCGGACTCCCGATGGAAGAAATATTGATCTGCTTTTCTCCGTGGGAACTTCTATTTCAATATCTCCATTTTCCATAATATCCTGTATCTTACTGCGATATGTCTTCGGACGTTCACTTTTTTCTATTTCCCCTCCTGACTTTTCTTTCTCCACTTTCTGCAAAATTCGAACATCAACTTTGTCTCCGATTTTCACAACTTCAGAACCCATACTGCACCTCTGCCTTTAATCTTTTTTATAAATAAAACGAGATAATAACTGTACAATCCCTTTTTTTACATGTATTGGCGCCGCCGTCCCTTCGATCAGGCAATTCGTCAGCATGTCAAATGCTTTTGACGATTTTGACTCCGGATACAGAAGAGTTACCGGCTGCTGCTGGCGTACTGCCTTTTCCATTGCTGCGTCCTGTGGAATCATTCCCAGATATTCCAGGTTTCCATTTAAAAACTGACCCACAACTGCGTTTAATTTTTCATATATCCCTGTCCCCTCTTCCTCCGATGTTACCCGGTTGGAAATCACCTTGATCTTTGTTTCTGCCTGACGAAATTCTTCATTGCGGTGCAATGCCTTTAAAAGAGAATATGCATCTGTCAGAGAGCTGGGCTCTGAGGTAGCAAGCAGCAATATTTCCGGGCTTGCCATCACAAATTCCAGTACATTATCAGAAATTCCTGCTCCAGTATCTATAATAATTACATCTGCAAGTTCATCCAGCTTTGACAAATTACCCACCAGGAATTTCAATTGTTCCTTTGATAAATTATTTACTCCCATAACGCCTGAGCCACCCGATATAAATCCAATCCCCAGAGGTCCAGGGGTAATAATCTCCTGTATGGTTTTTCCTCTGTAAATTAAGTCGCTGAGATTAAATTTCGGGATCGCTCCAAACATGATCTCTACATTTGCAAGCCCAAAATCTGCATCGAAAATAATTACCTTTTTTCCACGCCTCTGCATCTGAACTGCCAGATTCACTACAACATTAGATTTTCCTACGCCGCCTTTTCCGCTGGTGACTGTAAAAATCTGCGCTTTAGGGGTATTTCTTTGGTTCTTTTTTACAATATTCCTTAATTTTTCTGCCTGGTCCATAAACTATTTTCCTCCAAGCAGAAGCTTTACAATATTCTGGGTATTGAAAATCTCAATATCCTCCGGCACATTCTGCCCATAAGTAGTATATGACAAACTCGCGCCTGTGTACAGCTTCATGTTCAGTATATTCCCAAAACAACTTGTTTCATCTAATTTTGTAAATATCATTTTAAACTGAAAATTTTCTTTATAGATATCCGCTATGTCCAAAAGATCTCTGTATTTCGTGGTAGCACTTAATACCAGATAAATTTCTTTCTCAAACTCTTTTGGCACTCTGTTTATCAGCTCCCTGGTCTCATTGAGCTGATCTTGATTCTTGTGTGAAAAACCTGCGGTATCTATCAAAACAAGATCGTACTCTCCTGCCTTCGCAAGTTCTCCGTTTAATTCCTCCGAAGAATATACAATATTCAAAGGAGTATCTAAAATATTTGCATAAGTGCGAAGCTGGTCGGCTGCCGCGATACGATAAGTATCCGCCGTATACAATGCAACTTTTTGTCCTTTTTCCACTTTAAATCGTGAGGCAATTTTCGCAATTGTAGTCGTTTTCCCTACGCCGGTAGGACCAATAAAAAATACCACTTTGGGTTTACGCCCTGCAAGTTCAATCGGCTGAGGCTGTCCAAATTTTAAAATCATCTTCTGATATATGCTGGAGAGAATGTAATCTACACTTATGCCGCTTTTCATTACCTTCTCCACCTCATCCATAATCTGGTTGACATACTTTTCATCCACTTCATTATCCAGCAGAATACTGTAAATCATTTTTATAAATTTAAGATTTTCATCTGCCAGCGACTCTTTTGGAAGTTCCTCTCTTGACTGATCTGAAGGCGGCGCCAGCTTTTTCTCCAAAAGAGACTGCAGGCTCTCCAGCTTCTCTTCCAGATTATTCTCAGGCAGAGCTTCTTTTCTCCCCTCTGGTGTTAGCTCCTTCTCCATAGAAGATGTCCATGTATTCTCCACTGTCGCAAATACTTCTTTAATGGAATCAGGCCTTGCAGTTTCTTCGGAACGTGGAATAGAAATAGGCTCATCTGCCGCAACATTAATATTTTTTGCCGCTGGCATTGATACTTGCGGCATTTGCTGCGCTTGCGGCACCGGCTGTACTGGCTGCACCGGCTGCACTGGAACTGTCTGTCTCGCAATATGAGCAGCATCCACCTCTTCTATGGCAGCCGTCACTTCCACAATAGAATTCTTAAATGAACGAAATAATCCTTTGGGCCTTATTTCTTTTACATTCATTATCACCGTATTTTCCCCGAATTCCTCCCTGGCTTTCATCGTCGCTTCTTCTTCTGTTCTCCCCTGAAATTTCTTTATTGTCATGAAAGGCTCACCATCCCAACCGATTGTAATTCAATATTGGATTCCACTTCATTGTATGATACCACAATCAAATCCCTGAAGTAATCCTCTGTCAATTTCTTAAAATACATCCGCACAATTGGGGATGTTATGATAATTGGACTTTTGCCCAGTTCTTCCAGTTTCTTGATCTCCGACTCAAGCGCAGACATAATACCTTTTGTTTTCTCCGGATCTAAAGTCAAATACGCTCCTTGCTCTGTCTGTTTTACAGAACCCATAATTTCCTGTTCCACTTTGGGATCTAAAGTAATTACACTGGTCACCTCATTTGCCGGGAAATATTTACTGGAAATTGCTCTCTTTAAGCTCTGTCTTGCATACTCTGTCAAAACATCTGTATCGCGTGTAGTAGCTGCATGATCTGCAAGTGTCTCAAAAATAGTCAGCAGATCCCGAATAGAAATACCTTCTCGCAGCAAATTCTGCAATACTTTCTGAATCTCACCAACACCCAGCAGCTTGGGGATAAGTTCTTCCACCAATGTAGGATGATTCTCTCTAATATTATCAATAAGACTTTGTACATCCTGTCTTGACAGCAATTCATCAATATGAGTCCGAATAACCTCTGTCAAATGAGTGGCAATAATAGAAGGAGGATCTACTACTGTATATCCCAAACTTTCTGCGCGCTCGCGCTGATTTTCAGTAATCCAGAGCGCAGGCAGATGGAACGACGGCTCAAAAGTAGGAATACCTGAGATTTCTTCCTCAACAAACCCAGGATTCATTGCCATATAATGATCGAATAAAATTTCTCCTTCTGTAATCTGAATTCCCTTTATCTTAATAATGTATTGGTTGGGATTCAACTGTATATTATCACGCAAACGAATAATTGGTACTACAGTACCAAGTTCTAATGCAATCTGTCTTCGTATCATAACTACACGGTCTAACAAATCTCCCCCCTGATTAACATCTGCAAGGGGAATAATACCATACCCAAATTCCAATTCGATAGGATCCACCTGAAGAAGCGAGACTACATTTTCCGGACGGCGAATCTCTTCCGCTTGTTCCTCCGCTGCATCTACTTCCTCTTCAATTGCCTCAACGCCAAGGTTATTCTCTACGCTTCTTCCTGCGACAAGAAAACTGATTCCCAGAGGGACAAACAATTTCCACTCCAGCGGTGTAGCCAGTCCCAGGAACACCATTACTGCACCTACAATATACAATACCTTAGGAATGCCAAATAACTGGTGTATTAAAGTTTCTCCAAAGTCTGCCTCTTTCGATGCTTTTGTTACAAGAATACCAGTTGCAAGAGATATCAGAAGGGAAGGGATCTGGCTAACCAGTCCGTCACCAATTGTAAGTACGCCATATTGGTTCAGCGCATCCATTATCTCCATGTCCTGACGAAGCATTCCCATGGCAATACCGCCCACCATATTGATAAGGCTTATTATAATACCTACATTGGCATCTCCTTTTACATACTTGGTAGCACCATCCATTGCTCCGAAAAAGCTGGATTCCTGCTGAATTTTATCACGGCGCTCTCTTGCCTGTTTTTCATCAATTACACCGGTGTTCAGATCAGCGTCGATAGCCATCTGCTTACCTGGCATAGCATCCAGCGTAAATCTTGCTGTTACTTCTGATACTCGCTCAGAACCTTTGTTAATGACAATAAGCTGAATCAAAATCATAACTACGAAGATAATTGCTCCGATAATCAGGTCATTTCCACCAACAAACTGTCCAAAAGTACGCACCACATTTCCCGGATCCCCGCTGTTTAATATCAATCGCGTAGAAGATACATTCAATGATATACGAAAAATTGTGGTAAACAAAAGCAGTGTGGGAAAGAACGACATATCCAGCACTTCTTTAACAAACAATGCATTCATCAATACGATTAAAGCAATGGACATATTTATAGCAAGCATAATATCCAGTAAAAAAGAAGGAATCGGAATAATAAAGAATATTATTGCTGCCAATAAATATAACGCTATGCCTAAATCTGCCTTCTTCATGCTGTATTCTCCTTTCCTCTCTTTTTTATCTATTCTCTCTCAAACTGTAGACAAAGGCAAGTACCTCTGCCACAGCCTGATACAATTCCGGCGGAACTTCCTGCCCAATGTCTACATTGGCATACAGCATTCGCGCCAGCGGCTTGTTTTCTACTATTTCAATATGATGTTCTTTCGCTGCCTCCCGGATTTTCTGTGCCAGAAAATCCTCTCCCTTCGCTACCACGATAGGCGCAGAATTCTGCTGGGCATCGTATTTAATTGCCACAGCATAATGCGTAGGATTGGTAATAACCACGTCTGCACTGGGCAGGCTCTGCATCATACGCCGTTGAGAAGCTTCCCTCATTCTGGAACGCTGCCGCCCCTTAATTTCAGGATTTCCCTCCGTATTTTTAAATTCATCTTTGACCTCTTGTTTGGTCATCTTCATATCTTCTTTAAACTTATGCTTCTGATAAGCAAAATCCGCAATCCCTATTACAAAATAAAGAAGGCTGATTTTAAGTCCGGTATCAATCACAATGCTTCCCACCAGCAAAATCACCTGTAGAAGTGGAATATCATAAAGTAAAAACAATTCATTCTGATGATCCTTAATGGAGGTATATGCCACATATATTATCAATATAATTTTAACAATAGATTTTAAAAGCTCAAAGAGGGAATCTTTGGAAAAAATCCGTTTAAACCCACTGAGCGGATTAATTTTACTGAATTTAGGCATGATAGATTTGGTAGTTACCTTCCATTTTACCTGCCAGACATTGATTGCTACGGACAAACTAAAGCCAATGATAAAGAACGGCGCTAAAATCAGTAATATCGTACCCATTACATTTTGTATAACAGTATGTATCGTCATTACGGACAACCCGCCAATGCTCTCATTGATTATGTCTGGTATCTTATTATACAAAGAAAAACCACTCAAAAGCTTTTCTCCCACAAAAGAGATAAATATTTTCATCATAAGAAACAATGCAATTAAACCCACTGCATGATTCAGCTCCTGGCTCTTTGCCACCTGTCCGTTATTTCTGGCATCCTGCAGTTTCTTAGCTGTGGCCGGCTCTGTTTTCTCTCCTCCATCGCCATCTTTTGCAAACCACTGCAGGTCATATCTCAGCAAAAAATAAGGTTCTTCTCTCACGTCAATACATTCCTTCAATCATAGAAACAATCATTTTCTTCATCTCAGTAAATATAAAACTTGAAATATCGGGAAGCAGTACAATGGTAAGGAACATAATTCCAAATCCCATTAAAATTTTAATCTGCATTCCCACTGCAAACATATTCATCTGCGGCGCAACCTTTGCCATAATTCCTAAAATGCAGCTCAAAATCATATTGCATGCAAAAACAGGAAGCACAATTCGAAAGCCAATAACCATTAAATCTGTCACAAACATGGTCATAGTTCCCATAAGATGATTCCAGTCAAAAACAGTGCCGCTGACTGGAATAACTTGAAAAGTATCAACCAGGGCTCTCAAAATATAGTGATGCATATTGGTTACAATCAAAAGCATCATTATAAAATAGTTATACATAGTACCTGTAAGTCCTGAAGGAGACTTTGTAGTAGGGTCAAACATATTTGCCATGGCAAGACCAATTTCCATATCAATGACTTTTCCTGAAAACACAATAATGGAATTACAAATATTTGCTGCAAAACCAATGAGCAATCCTGTAATTCCTTCTTTCAGGGCGATGATGGCAAACTCAATCACTCCAGAATATACCAGAGTCTCTTTCGGCTGAATTATCTGATATAAAATAATAGCCAGAAACGCTGAAAATCCTATCTTAACTCGCCCCGGCGTATTATTCATTCCAAAAAAAGGAGCAATATATACAAAGGATGCAACCCTTACCAATATCATCAAAAAATATTCAAATGTGTACAATGAAAACTCATAGTTTACCATACTGTCCCAACCTACCGCAGATACAGACCAAAATTATTCCAAAGCTGCGTCATAAAACTGGACAACTCATTCAGTATCCAGCCGCCTATCAGCATCATACCCAAAAATACTGCAACAATTTTAGGCACAAAAGTTAATGTCTGCTCCTGAATAGAAGTAACAGTCTGAAAAATACTTACGGTAAGACCTATAATCAGAGAAATCAGCAATAAAGGCGCTGATACCTTAATAATCAGAAATAATGCATCTCTTGCAATATCCATTACCTGGCCTTCTGTTATCATATGTTCACCTCACTCTGCCGTCAATAAAATGTTTTTACAAGATTCCCTATTACCAGATTCCAGCCATCCGCAAGCACAAACAGCAAAACCTTAAAGGGCATGGAAATTGTTGTAGGTGGCAGCATCATCATACCCATAGACATAAGCACCGACGCCACAACCATATCAATCACAATAAATGGAATATAAATCAAAAATCCAATAATAAAAGCTGTCCTCAGTTCGCTGACAATAAAGCTGGGAATTACCACATACATCGGGATCGACTCTAATGTCTCCGGTTCCTGCAGGTCCATACCGGTCATATCAATCTCTGCAATATCACAGAATAACTGTAAATCTTTCCGCTGCATTTCCTTAAACATAAACCTGCGTATTGGCTGTTCTGCAAGTTCTAATGCCTCTTCCTGATTAATCTCACCTGCGTCTAAAGGCTTGACTACCGTCTCATTCAATTCCGAAAAAATTGGATTCATAATAAATAATGTCAAAAACAGTGCAAGCCCTACAAGCACCTGATTAGGAGGCGCTGTCTGAGTTCCTACTGCTGTTCTCACGAAATGCAGTACCACAATAATTCTCGTAAAGGACGTAAGCATAATCAGAATAGCAGGCGCCAGTGAAATAATTGTCAGCACCAGTAAAATCTTGATATTTGCAGACAAATTTCCATCTTCATTATTCCACATAACAGAAAGCCCTGTGTTATCTGAGCGATCTATTCCAGAGTAAGGCCTGGCACTTTGTGTTCCACTATTCGCCGCCGGATTATTGACATCAGCCGCATACGCACTCTGTCCGAAAAATGCAAACATTGTCAGCAACAACATAAGCAGACCAAAGGCAAAGGAAGTTCCGCAATATATTTTCTTCAGTTTCTTCATAATGTCCTGCCTACTTCCTGGGAATTTTATCTTTCAGTCTGTTTAATACATCCTGAAAAGTCTCATTCATTTTCACTCCCTGAAATTCTTCTTCTGAAGGCTTCCAGGTTAATTCGTTCTCGGTCAGCTCTGTCAGGACATTTATAGTATCCTTACAGACAGAAATAACCAGATACTTTTGTCCAACCTGAATAATCTGAATAAATTTATTATTCGTCACACGAAAAGTTTCAACAATCTGAACATTTCTGTTCTTCATCATACCCTGCTGATATCCTGCAATCCATCTGGTAGTAAAATATGTAATTACCAGCACAAACAGAAAAATCAACAATATTCCGATTAGTTGGAAAAAGCTGCCCCATCCCGAGAAAACTTCCATTACAAACATGTTAACCAACTACTTTTTTCACAGCTTCTAATACACGCTCTGCCTGGAATGGCTTCACAATAAAATCCTTTGCCCCAGACTGAATAGCCTCAATAACCATCGCCTGCTGTCCCATTGCAGAACACATAATAATATTTGCAGAAGGATCTGATGCTTTAATCTGTTTCAAAGCCTGAATTCCATCCATCTCCGGCATGGTAATATCCATAAGTACCAGATCCGGCTTTGTTTCATTGTACTTTTCTACTGCTTTCAGGCCATTTTCAGCTTCACCGGCAACATCATAGCCATTCTTGGTAAGAATGTCCTTGATCATCATTCTCATAAATGCTGCGTCATCACAAATTAAAATATTCTTTGCCATATCTTCTTCTCCTTGATATCACTTTTATTTTAGTTATTTATAATTTCAGTAATACGTACGCCAAAGCTCTCTTCCAATACAACTACCTCGCCTTTCGCCACGTATTTACCGTTTACTAACACATCTATGGGCTCACCCGCAATCTTATTCAGCTCGATAATTGTACCTGGAGCAAATTCCAGAATATCCTGAATTGATTTGCTGGTTCTTCCCAATTCTACAGTAACATCCAGCGGAACATCCATGATCAATCCAATATTTTCCTGCTGGGTAATAGGATTAAAATCTCCGGCAAACGCCTGGAATTGCGCAGGCTGTACGTTAACCGGCTGTTGTGCATACATTTGTGACATATCATTCATAGGCATTCCCATCATTGGCTGCCCCATCATTGGCTGCATCTGCGGCATAGGCTGTTGCTGCATAGGCTGTGCCTGCTGTGGAACAGTCTGTGGTGCCGGCGCTGCCTGTGGTGCCGGAGCAGTGTTAGCCATCGCCGAACTATCGGCTTCCATATTTTCAGAAACACCGCTGCACATCTCCTTTGCAAAAGAAATTGGATACAATTGCATAATATTACTTTTTACTAAATCGCCAATTTCCATCAAAAAAGAAATTTTTACAAACTGCCCTCCCAGAAATTCATCAATCTCTGTTCCGTCAATGGTATCCTTCAAATCAACCAAATCCGCTGACGGCGGGCTGATATCAATCATTTTATTTAACATGGAGGATAAGGAGGTCGCTGAGCTTCCCATCATCTGATTCATAGCCTCACAGATTGCGCTTAAATGCAGTTCACCAAGCTCAACATCTGTATTTGTACCGTCTCCACCCATCATTAAATCTGTTATTATTTTTACATCTTGTTCCCGTAATACCAAAAGATTACTGCCATCCAAGCCTACGGTGTAGGCAATTCGAATAAACACACATGGTCTCTCATATTCTTCAACAATATCATCCCATGTAGCAAAGGTCACTACTGGTGTGGAAATTTCCACCTTTCGGTTTACCAGCGAGAACAAAGTTGTAGCTGCTGTTCCCATACTGATATTGGAAATTTCACCTATTGCATCAATCTCGTCTGGTGTCAGCGCCTCTTCTGCGTTTTCACTGGCTGTCTCTGCTCCGGTATCACCGCTCAGCAGAGCGCTAATTTCTTCCTGTGACAGAACTCCATCCATAACTTCACTGCTCCTCTCTGATTACTGATGTAACTCTTACTGCATACTGATCCCCAGATGCTCCAGGCAAAGCAGTAAATTTCTTTATATTTCCAACATATACATTCAGTTCCTGATCCACTTTTGTATCCACACGGATAATATCCCCAACCTGAAGATTGATAAAATCACTGACAGAAATGGTACTCTTGCCCAAAACTGCCTTTACAGGCATCGGTGCCTTGGAAAGCAATGATTCCAAAATCTCTGTATATTCCTGCTCTCCCCGCGCCTGCATGCTGGTGAACCAGTACTTTGTATTCAGTCTGTCCATAACATCTTCCAATGTCATATATGGCAGACATACATTCATACGTCCCTCGACATCCCCAACTTTGATATTAATTGTGATAATTGCTATCATCTCACTGGGGGAAATAAACTGAGCAAATTGAGAATTCGTCTCAATTCGTTCCAATCTGGGATGAATCTCAGCAACATTCTTCCATGGCTCACTCATCAGGTTGATACATGCATTCATAATCCGTTCAATTATCAAAATCTCAATCTCTGAAAATTCCCGGCTTTTTTCTATTGGCTCTCCTAATCCTCCCAGCATGCGGTCAACCATGGCATACCCCAGGTTTGTTGCCAGCTCAATAATAATGCTGCCGGGCATTGGGTCAAAATTAACTACTCCAAGAAGTACCGGATTTGACAAAGAATTAGAAAATTCTGAATATGTAACTGCCTCTGAATTCTCCACCTCAACCTGAACTGTCTTTCGCAGGTAAGCCGGAAGATTTGTTGACAATAATCGTCCATAATGCTCAAATATAAACTCCATGGTTCTGAGATGTTCTTTGGAAAACTTTGCAGGCCTTGCGAAATCATAATTCTTAACCTGTTTCTCAGCAGCATTCTCCTTCATCTCTTCTGCATCAAATTCACCGCTGTTCAGCGCATTCAGCAGACTGTCTATCTCATTCTGCGATAAGACCTCGCCCATTTTCTCTCACCACCTGACATTTTTGCTGCAAATTACTTGCTCTCCTCATAAGTATAGGTCGGGAACGCTACGCTTACAATAAAGTCAGAATCAAACAGTTTGCGGAGGCGTTTTAAAATTTCATCCTGCACATCTCCCTGCTTGTTTCTCATATCTTCTATGGTATGGCTGGATACAATCTTTATGATCTCATCCTTGATAATAGCTTCATTCTTTGTAATAGCTTCGGAACCCTTTTTATACCCTTTATTCTTCGTATCCAGTGCCAGAGATACAGAAATCACCGCATAGCTCTTCTTATCTCCGTCGCTTTTCAAATTGATGGTAAGACTTTCTCCGCTGGAAATCGCTACGGTTTCCACATTTTCCATTGGGATATCAATAGAAGAATTCTCCTTACCGCCTTCCAGCTCCAGATCAATCGCAGAACAAACTTTATTGATCAGCTCATTTGCCTTTTTGGTCTGCGGAACAATAGATATCATCAGAATCGCTGTTAAAATCAGATTTGCAAGTACCAGTGCCAGAATCAAGACACTCATTAAATTCTTTTTCATGGTGTTTTTCCTTTCTAATTAGAATTATACGAGTTATATATTTTAATCTCTACCCTTCGGTTTCTTGCACGTCCTTCTGGCGTAGAGTTATCTGCAACCGGATTATATTCGCCGCAGCCCGTAGCCCGAATCCTGCCGGCATCCAATGCTGTAACTTCTATAATATAATCTTTCACTGCAAATGCCCGATAAGCAGATAACAAATCATTACTCTCGTATTTCGCATTACTGATCGGAACATTATCTGTATGTCCTTCTATATAGATGAGATTATCGCTGTACTGTTGCAAAATCATGGACAGCTTGTCAACTAACGGAAGAGCATCCTCCCGAATCTGCGATTGCGCTGAATCAAACAGCAGCGCCCCATTTAAGGTAAGTTTTACAAACTGTGCATCCACATCAATTTCCACTTGCTCTGCAATCTGCTGTTGTGCCAATTCCTGCTCTATCTGCTGCGCCATCTCTTCTGACTCTTTTAATCCCGCCTCTTCCAATTCTTCCTTCAATTCTTCCGAAGGCTCTGATTCCGGCTGATTGGATTCCATCTCATCCATAGGCTCCTGCTCCTCAGCCTCAGAGGAATTCGTATCTTCTTTAAAATACTCATCCAGCAGTTCCAACTGACTGATTCCAGAAGCAATCATCATTCCCTCTCCCACTGTATTACCGCCTGAGGATAAAATACTGAAACTGTTCTGCATGGAGTTGATAAGCTGATCCCACTTATCTGCATCCACCGTAGACATGGCAAACAGCAGTACGAAAAAGCACAACAGAAGATTCATCAGGTCTGCAAAGGTATTCAGCCACGACGCTTCTCCTCCGCCTGACTCTTCTACTTTTCTTTTTGCCACTATTCTTCACCTCCGCCTTGCTCCAGCATACTCTCACGCATCTTCGGTGAAAGGAAGGATTTCAGTTTCTCTTCTATAACACGTGGATTCTCTCCTGCCTGAATAGATAAAAGACCTTCCACCGTTACTTCCTTAATCATGACCTCAGTATCATTATTCACTTTCAGCTTTGCCGCAGTAGGAGTACAAAGCCAGTTAGCAATAATAGAACCGTACAAAGTAGTAATCAGCGCAATCGCCATACTGGGACCAACCGTTGAAGGGTCATCCATCAATTTCAGCATGTTGATCAAACCAATCAGGGTACCAATCATACCCCAGGCAGGACCTAACGCCGCCCATTTTTCCCAGAATCCAATGGTTGTTCTGTGACGGGATTCCACACACATCAAATCAGCTTCCATAATGCCTCTTACAAGCTCCGGATCTGTACCGTCAACCACCAGCATGATTCCTTTTTTCAAAAACTCATCTTCAATTCCGTTTGCTGCTTCCTCCAAAGCAAGAAGACCTTCTTTTCTCGCTATGTTGGATAAATCAATAATGTGTTTGATTACCTCTCCCACATCTGCCTTAGGAGTCTTAAACACCAGTGTAAAGCTCTTTAACCCATTCAGGAAATCCGATATGGTATGGGAAGCGAGAACACCTGCCAGAGAACCTCCAATCGTAATGTACACAGAGTTCAAATCCAAAAAGTTCCCTAACGCTGACACTCCCTGGTCACCACTGATAATACCAAATATCATCAATCCAAAACCAAGTATAATTCCAAGTAAAGACGCTAAATCCAATTTTTCCACCTGCCCTTTTCATCCATGAAGTGTATTCTATCCATATTTATTCCTTTTCCAACCAGGGAAGACCAGTTGTCATAAAATCTCTCTTATACAATATTACTAAATTTTTGACCTCTTGTCTACTTTCTTTTACAATTATTTTCTTCCCTGTTACAAAAGAAATGACAGTGTCCGGTGTTTCCTCCACTGTTTCAATTAATTCCGCATTAATCAATAATTTCGTATCATTTAACTTTGTTACTTCTATCATTGTTAAATACCTCTAAACCTCAGGTTTTTCCCCGTTTTGCCAAATCCCCTCCAAAACGTCCAGCCCTTTCTATGCCTTCCTTTTAGTTGCTCCAGACGGCATAGAACTCATTCTGCTCTGCGAGTCTTGATTCATACTTAATGAAACATCCATGCTAGATTATATCATATCTTGAGGAACTATGAAACACAGTTCCCCAAGATAAATTAATTTTATTGTCAGACTATGCCAGTTTCACATTAGATCAGCCCAAAATTAACGTTTCAGATTGACCAATTCCTCCAGCAGACTATCAGAAGTCGTAATAATTCTGGAATTTGCCTGGAAACCTCTTTGAGTCGTAATCATTTCTGTAAACTCATTGGCAAGATCCACATTGGACATTTCCAGAACACCGCTGGACATTTTGCCACCGTCTGCGGTAATATCCTGACCGATTCCATCAAACTCACCAGAGTTCAATGTCTGCTGATAGCAGTTCTCTCCCAGTTTCTCAAGACCAGCCGGATTTGCAAATGTAGTCACTGCAATTTGTCCCAGAAGCTTTTTAGTACCATTATCATAACTTCCGTAAATCTCTCCGTTCTCCTGAACCTCCAAACCAGTCATTCTTCCCAAACGCCTGCCAAGTCCGTTGAGTCCCTGGACATCACCTTTATCAACTCCAAGCGTACACTTTTTGCCATTATCATAACATCCCGCCGTAGAAAAATCAACATTGATATTCCGGAACTCTCCACCCAAAGCTGACATTTTCAGCAGTACGGATTCTGCACCTTCCTGTCCAACCCACTGGAATATTCCGGCATTCGGCTCCTCTTCTTTAAAATCCAACTGATAACCATACACCGTTTCTGTAAAACTGTAAACGGCAGAGTTTCCATTCTGTGTCACATTAGCAAGGCTAAAGTTCTGCGCCTGATTATCGGAAATTCCAAACATAGAGGTGACAGAGTACTCAATAGTAGCATCATCATTCGCTACAAATTTCTTATTCGCATCATCATATGTAAGTGCATGGCCATCTGCATCCCGGAAGGTTGTTCCGTCATACGTAAATCCGCCTGCCAGGTTAAATGAACGCTGTACATTGGTCGGCTCACCAAATACATTGGTCATCGTATTATTTGGATCCGCTGCAAGATAATCCTGAAGAATCGAATGATTGTTAGAATCAAGGACATCCGACAGCTCCACCGTATAAGTAAGTGTATCTACATTTGCAGTCTTCACAGCAAATTTTGCAGAATAACTGTAACCCAGGGCATCATAGAAATTCAGGCTCATAATATAACCGTCATCACTGTTTAACTGTACATTATTCTTATCCAGAATACCTGCACAAGTAGCTTCCGTGGTTGCTTCCGGCGCAGATGTCAGATTTGCCTCCTGCATGATACGCAGCGGAGAAACAGTATCTTTCCTGATTGTTCCAGTAGTCGGATCTACCTGCCATCCCATGACATTATAACCATTTGCCTTGGTGGTCAATGTACCGGAACCGTCAATATAAAAAGCTCCTGCCTTGGTAAAAAGGTTCTCAGAACCGTTGTTGACGATAAAAAAGCTGTCTCCGGTAATTCTTAAATCCCATCCATCTCCGGTCGTCTGAGTGGAACCTGGTGAAGTAATATTTACAGATGTGGAACCAGTGGTAACACCGAGACCGATCTGTTTTGCATTGACACCGCCCTTATTAGCCGTAGCGCCAGATGCATTTGAAATATTCTGATACATAATATCACTGAATGTTGTACTGGACGATTTGAATGCTACCGTATTTACGTTAGCAATATTATTACCAATTACATCCATCTTTGTCTGGTGTGTTTTTAATCCTGATACACCAGAATACAATGCTCTCATCATAATGAATTGACCTCCTGATTTTTCTGCCGTATGGTCTTTTCTGTCATTCAAAGACCGCCCGCCTCCTATATTTAGGTCCAGCTTATATAATTACGGCTCCATCTATATTTGTGTATATATTTTCTTTCGACTCTGTCTGATCCATTGCTGTTACCACTGTTTTATTTGGTACATTCACAATGAAAGAATACGAGTCTACAATCACAAGGGATTCTTTCATTCCCTTTGCCTCTGCTTTTTCCGCCCCTGTCTCCAGCCGTTCTTTCTGCTCACTGGAAAGCTCTATATTCCTGCTCTGCAGCCGCATAGAGGCATGCTTGGAAAATTTTAATTCTGAATTTTCGTCTACAGACTGCCTGCGCCTTAATATATCCTCAAAGGACAGTTCTGACACGGATGACGCAGAATCTGTACTTCCATGTTTCAGATACTGGTCTGTTATCTGTTCAATAGAAGAGAATTGATTTGAAATTTTATTCATATGCTCTCTCCATTCTAAGCATCCCTGCTTATTTTCAACTATGACTTTGGATTATCTTCTTTGTTATCTCCGCTCCCTGCACCTTCTGTCTCATTTTTATCATCCGCAGAATCATTGTCACCTTCCGTTGTTTTATCTAATTCATTCATCTTAGCAACCAGTTCCTGCAGTTTCTTCAAAGAGGACGGATAATATTTCTCAATCATCTGCTGCTGATATGTGGTAAGACTATTGTATGCCTTTCTAACAATCTCAAGATCACTTTTGTCTTTCAGTGTCAGTTTGTTAGGATCTGGCAGCTCATCCACAACCTTTTTGAAATCTTCGGCAATGGATACTGCGTCCAGGTAATCATCATCAATCACTCTGTCCAGGTCATCCAATGAATATAAATTATCATCAATAGAAAGATAAAGCTTTCCTCTTTCTTTTACAATGTAATCTACCCTGCCCTGCACAACATTTGATGCGCCTGTGGTACTGGTCACCTTCATAATCACTGTCTTGCCAATCAAATTTGCAGCCTGCTGTGACTCCATAGAAGCATTCAGATTCTGCATTTCCTCAAGAGATGAGAAAGTAGCAAGCTGGGAAATATATTCTGTATTAGAAGTTGGCTCCAATGGATCCTGGTATTTCATCTGCGCTACCAAAAGCTGAAGAAAAGCTTCTTTATCCAATGCACTGTTGCTTGACTTTGTTGCCTGTGACAAGGAATTGGCAGAAGCTGTTTCATCTACAACTTTACCGTCTTTTACTGGTACAATAATGCTCATACTATCTCTCCTTTCCCTATTATTTTATTTCATTAAATAGTTACATCCATACGATTGCCTTGTTCTGTCATAATCTTTGCCGCAAGGCTTTCCTCCTCTGTCATCAGCCCTTCCAGTTCATCCAGACTGTCAATATTCAGATCTCTCCTTCCAGACTTTCGCGATTCCTCTTCCTGTTTCTGGGCATTGTTCCGCTGATTCTCTTCCAGATTCCGTTCAAACTCATGGCTGGCAATAGTTACTTCAATTGCCTCCACCTTCATGCCCTGCTGGTTCATATTTTCCTTGAGTACTACGAGCTGGCTCTCTAATGCTTCTTTTACAGCCTCATTCTGCGCGGCAAGCTGTGCAGTAATAACTCCTTCTCTGGAAATTACCTGCAGATACACTTTGCCCAGATTCGCCGGATTAAGCTGCATTTCAATAGAAGACTCTGCCTGATTTACAATTACCCTCGTCATCTGGCTGACCTGCCTTAGAATATCATCCACATTAACTTTTGTCTGAACAACCGTCTGTGTCACCTCTATGGTCTGTCCCTGATTCACTGTCTGAGTCGTAGTCTGATACGTAACATGAGGCTGGCGATTGTCTGTCTTGTCATTTCCTTTGATATCCTGTGTCAGCTTACTGTAAGAATCTTCCTCTGTACCGCCGCTTGTATCTGAAGCATCTTCTTCTGCTCCCTGTTCACCTTCCAGACTCCTCGTGCTGATCTCTGCTGTCTGTTCTTCTCTGGATGTGTCAGACACTTCCTGAGACACTTCTCTATGTATTCCTGTTTCCTCGGCTGTACTCTGAACCGTACTATTCAGCGTTTCCGCCGATTGCTCTCCGGCTTCTGAAACGGTTTCCTCAATTACAGAATCTGGCAGTTCTGCCCCTGCATCTCCAACATTTTCTGTCACAGTTTCTGGTGCCTGTTCTGCCATCATCTTCTCCAATTCAGGCAGAATTTGCTTCATCTCTTCTGGTGTCAGATTCATCTGCTGAGCGAAATTCTGAGATAATTCGCTGATTTCTCCTAACAATTGCTGAAAATTCTCACTTAACAGCAAACCTCCAATATCTTCACTTCCGGTAAGCTCCATCACAAGACCTGCAAGTTTGGAAGGGTCCATAAGGTCCAAAACCGTAAGCCCTAATGCCTCCATCTGCTGTGTCAGCTCTTCCTGAGAAATTCCCAGCTCTTCTGCCACCGTTTCTTTGATCTGTTCACCGAAAACTTCCAGCTTATCTTTGGCATCTTCTGGCAATTTACTGTTCCCATCGGCATTCTCACTGCGTGAAATTGAACTCTCCCGATAGCTGGATTTTACAGATTCTTTTTCAAAAGCAGTCTGATTCACAGCATCCGGTTTGGCAGACTGATCTGCATTCACACCGGAAAATAGATTTGCCGTACTTCCTCCAGACGAAGCTGTATAATTTAAAAATGAACCAAAAGCAACGTCTGTTACCTGAGATTGTTTCTGCATCTGCAATAAGTCAGGATTATTCAGCATGGATGCTATCTGCGCTATTTTGCTGGTCGTCATCAATTTTCCTCCTTTCTCTTATATTATTATCTATATTCGTTCAGGGTTACAAAAAAACCATTTCTGACCTCTGAACTATATTATAAAATCCCTGAAAGGACCTTATAACCATCTTAATAAAATACCATAGCTGCAAATTTCCGGCACTTAACAATTCAATTACCGATAAACTTAAGGTTCCATAATCTTAGTCACTCTTGCAGCAACCTGAGAATCCATAGCATCTAATATTTTAGCTCTTGCATCCGTTTCCATATTCTGCAATATTTTTGCCACCAGTTTCAAGTCATCTGTCATGGCTTCCATCAGCGCTGCAGCCTGCTTCGGCTTCATAGATGCATATGTATTAACATATTCCGTGATCTCATCATCTGCCTGCTGCTGTTGGATGACCTGTTTATACAACACCTCTGCATTTGCGGGATCAATGCTTTCATAATATGCCTTATATTCTGATATATCGGGTGCCTTTTCGTTAAACACAACCTCTTTATAAAAATCATTTTTCTGCTGTTCGAAGGCTGCCTGCTGGTTCTCAAATTCTTTCAGTCTCTCTATTTCAGCCTGAAGCTGAGCCACATTATCTGAGCTTCCTTTTGATTTAGACTGGGCGTCTGATAATTCTACTTCCAATTCCTTAATACGTTTGATCGCCTCATCTAAAGTTGTATAAGGATACTGAGCATCTACTGTAGGTTCTTCTTTAGCTCCCTCAGGTAAAATCTTATTGATGTAAGGAACATCCTTTAATATAGGCTGCAGTACAGTAGAACCAAATCCGCCAATATCCATTTTTATTACCAGCAGAAGAATAGCAAGCCAAATAATTATAAAAATAATTGTTGCAAAAACAACTGCCAGTTTACTTCCACTTTCCTCTTCCTCCGGCATTTCTTCCTGTTCCTGCTTTTGTTTCTTTTTTTCCTCTTTTTTTCTGGCTTTTTCTGCTTTTTTCTGCGCTTTTTTATCTAACGCTCCTGCTTCTTCCTCTAACATTGGGTCTGCCATATCTTTCACCGCCTATCCTTCTATTGCATGATTGTGAGTGAAGCTAACCAGTTCATCCACAGCCTTGCTCTCTTCCTTTTCCAGTTCTTTCTTAAATTCTTCAAAAGCTTTATCTTTCAGTATTTCATGCGTTTTTCGTTCTGTCATAACCTCCTGCAAATGTTTCCTGGCGCTTTCCAGATTCCGCTCCGCCACATGGACGGCAAGGGTCTGGTTACGAATTTGCCCTTTCATATTTTCTATGGCCGTACGGTTTACTTTAATTTCCAGAAAATCCAGACGATCCTCCATCAACTCTCTCGCCTGCTTTTCATAGCCTTTCTTCCTCTGCCGCAGCCTCTCCAGTTTTTCTTCCTCTTTGTTCAAATTAGCAGCTGCTATGGAAAAAGAAGTCTTAGCCTGTGTTTCCAGCTTGTATTTAATATCCAGAATATTCTGCATTTTATATGTAAACTTCGCCATAAATACCTCTATTCTATCTATGCAGGTTTTATTATTTTATGGGATAATTGTTAAAAAATCTGTTCCATCATGTCTAATATTTCTTCAAAAGTAAATTTGTCATGGGTTTCCTGCAGTAAAAATCTGTTTACTTCGTCAATTTTCTCGATGGCATAATCAATATTCTTATTGGAACCATTTTTGTAGGCGCCAATATTGATTAAATCTTCTGCTTCCTGATAAGTCGCAAGCACATTTTTCAATTTGCCCGCCGCATCTTTATGCTCTTTTTCCGCTATGGAACTCATAACACGGGAAATACTCTGCAAAACATCAATTGCCGGATAATGATTCCTATGAGCAAGCTTCCTGTCCAGCATTATATGTCCGTCAAGTATACTTCTTGCCGTATCCGTAATAGGTTCGTTAAAATCATCTCCATCTACCAAAACTGTATAGAGTCCGGTAATAGAACCTTTATCTGAATTACCTGCACGTTCCAGAAGTTTGGGCATTTCGGAGTATACACTGGGTGGATAACCTCTGGTCACCGGAGGTTCTCCGGAAGCAAGTCCAATTTCTCTCTGTGCCATGGAAAAACGCGTCAGGGAATCCATCATCAACAGAACATCCTTTCCCTGATCTCTGAAATATTCCGCAATAGCCGTTGCAGTTTTGGCTGCATTTCTGCGAAGAAGCGCCGGACGGTCAGAAGTCGCAACTACCACAACAGAACGCCGCATACCTTCTTCTCCCATATCCCGTTCAATAAATTCCCTTACTTCTCTTCCTCGTTCCCCAATCAGGGCAATTACATTGATATCAGCTCTGGTATTCCTGGCAAACATTCCAAGTAAAGTACTCTTGCCCACGCCAGAACCTGCAAAAATTCCAATTCTCTGTCCTTTTCCTACTGTAATCAATCCATCCACAGCTTTTACTCCCAGCGGAAGCACCTCATCAATAATTTCCCTTGCCATAGGGTCTGGAGGCGCTGCATCTACTGGATATTCTTCTTTCAGAACCAGTTCTTCGACATCAGTAGGCCGTCCCATTCCATCCAGGGTGTGTCCCAGCATTTCATTTCCCACACAAACAGACAAAGGATGTCCCGTATTCTCTACGATACATCCTACGCCAAGCCCTTCCACACTCTCATAAGGCATAAGAAGCAGTCTCTTATCCCGAAATCCCACTACTTCTGCCATAATGGAAATATCCTTGTTCTTGTCAATGATAATCCGGCACAAGTCACTGAGTTTGGCGTTGGGTCCTACCGATTCAATGGTAAGTCCTACAATTTTTACTACTTTTCCCATATGTCGATAATAGTTCTTCTCTGCTAATTCTTCATATTTCTCTAAATTATAGGCCACATCATTTCCCTCACAAACTTAATGACTTCAATGCTTTTATCAGATGATCCAGTTGAACGTCTGCTCCACAGTCAAATATCCCTGAATCTGTTTCTATCATACACTTCCGCTCCTGTAAAGCTGCGTCCGCCATGATTTCTATATGTACAGACGCTCCAACCTGCTGTCTAATCTCATCTTTATGTTCTTCTATATACCCATAATCTTTCAGGCTCACCCTTACCTGAAATTCCTTCGTTCCTTCAGCATTCAAAATTACTTTCTGAATCAGATAAACTAATATTGATTTTTTATCATCAAACTGTACATGAAATACCTTTTCAAATACATCAGCAATCACATCAACCAAATATGGCTCCAGGTCCTGAATCCTCTGTTGATAGTCTTCTTCCATTCTCTGGTGCTCTTGCTCCAGTTCTCTGCTCAGTGCATCCAGCTTCTGCTGAGCCTTAGCATTACCTTCCTGTTGTCCTGCCGCAAAACCTTCATTTCTTGCCTGTTCCCGAATAGCTTCTACCTGATTGCGGGCATCTGCAAGCATAGCTTCTGCCTGGCTGCGGGCATCTGCAAGAACAGTATCTGCTTCCTCCTGTGCCAATTTCCGTATTTCCTCCGGTGTAATCTCCGGTTCCTTTGGTACGGCATCCACCACTTCCATCTGCAGTCCTGCCACAAAACCATCTGAAGATGCCAGCTGTTCAGCATTCTGCTGACGCATGATTTTCTCCAGCTCCTTCATTCTCTCCGCTACCCGGATATTAGAATTGATAACCCTGGTACTTTGGCCATTGGAAATTATATGTCTCTGCTTATATAAATTAGACAACGATCTCGTCACCTCCACCTCTGGAGATTACAATTTCTGCGGAATCTTCCAGTTTACGTATAATACCAACTATCTTCTGCTGGGCTTCTTCTACATCCTTCATACGAACCGGACCCATATATTCCATATCTTCTTTAATCATGGAAGCAAGACGCTTAGACATATTCTTAAAGATTACATTCTGAACATCTTCATTTGCCGCTTTCAGAGCCACACCCAGATCGTTGTTGTCTACATCTCTGAGCACACGCTGAATCGCACGGTCATCCAGAAGAAGGATATCCTCAAATACGAACATCTTCTTACGGATTTCATCTGCCAATTCAGGTTCTTCGATCTCAAGAGATTCCATAATATGCTTTTCTGTGGCACGGTCTACCGTATTCAAAATATTTACAACTGCATCCACGCCGCCCACGATCGTGTAATCCTGATTTACCAAAGATGAAAGCTTGCGTTCCAATACTCGTTCCACTTCCTTTATTACATCCGGAGACGTCCTGTCCATCATAGCAATACGCTTTGCCACATCTGCCTGCTTCTCAGGAATCAGTGAACTGATAATAACAGACGCCTGACCTGCTGACAAATATGACAAAATCATAGCTATAGTCTGCGGATGCTCATCCTGAATAAAATTCAATAATTGCGAAGGATCTGTCTTACGCACAAACTCGAAAGGACGTACCTGAAGAGATGCTGTCAGCTTGGAAATAACGCCCTGAGCTTTTTCCTCGCCCAATGCTTTTTCCAACAGCTCCTTTGCATAACCAATACCACCCTCTGCAATATACTGCTGAGCCAGGCAGACCTGGTAAAACTCATTCAGGACATCTTCCTTCACCTGAGGAGAGATACTTCTGGTATTGGCAATTTCCAGAGTAAGTTCTTCAATTTCTTCTTCTTTTAAATGTTTAAAAATAGAGGCTGATTTCTCCGGTCCCAATGCAATTAACAATATTGCCGCCTTTTGAACACCTGAATATTCTTCTGAACTTGCCATATCACTCCCACTCCTCATTCAACCAGTTTCTAAGCAGCGACGCCACTGCCTCGGGATTTTCGTCAACAAATTTTTCAATTAAAACACGCGTCTCAGATTTCTCGGAAAATCCGATATCTTCCAGATTATCCTGCGCTTCCTTGGTAGACGCCAGCAGAGACTCCACAGAAAGCTCTGGCTCTACTTCTTCTACCTGCTCTCTTCTGGTGCTGCGGAACACTACATATCCCAGCATCAGCATAATCAGAACTGCAATAATAATAGGAAGATAATCAAAGAAATCACGATTTCCGCTGTCTGCATATTCAAAAAATGGTACTTCATACGCAACAATTACAATATTATCCTCTGAAAATCCAGTTGCCTTTGATACCATCTGGATAAAATCCGGATCCACATCCAGTTTTACCTTCTCACGATTAGCTGCCACAAACTCATCAAAAGTCATATCATCCAGCTCTCCGCTGGCGCGAAGGGCACTCTCATTATAATTGCGATATTGATTTGCTACTACTGTAATGGAAGAGTTATCATAATTTACTTCTCCAACTCCGCCTTTGATCGTAGTCACTCTATTACTGGTATTATACTGCCTGTCTTCATCGGAAATCGTCTGGCCGCTGGCCGCTCCGTCCGGCAGAACATAAGTTGTGTCTTCACCGTTCGTATCTGTTCCCGGCACTCCGCCGTCTGTACCTGTACTTTCCTGATTAAAAATACGTTCACTGGCAGTAGGTCCATGATCTGCCCCTTCATCCGTATAATAATTCGTGTCCACTTCCTGTCTGTCATTAAAGCTGACGTCAAGATTCAGTCCAACAGATGCACTGTCATACACTCCGGTTCCCAGAATCACATCCTTAACCTGGCTCTTTACCATATTCTCTGCTTTTGTCTTATAAGAAAGCTGGCTGCTGGCTGCTCCCACAGAGGTGGCAGAATCTCCGCCTGCAAACAAAACATTTCCCGCAGTGTCCATAATAGAGATATCATCCATATTATCATTTCCCACTGCCGTCGCAATCCATCTTGCCAGGCCGCTTGCTGTCTCTTCATCCATATCTTCCGTGAGAGAAAGGGTGACAGCAGCATATGTATTATCTTCCAGAGCAAGCACTGTTCCGTCATCGACAGGCATGCTCAGCTTCACGGTAGCACTTTCCACCGTATCAAGTTTTTCCAGGTGAGCTCCCAGTTCTTCCTGCAGATAAAGCTGATACTTCTTTGTTTTATCTGCCTCTGTGTTGCTGAATCCGCCCTCAAACACATTGCTCAGCTCATATCTGGAAGCCGGAATTCCGTTTTCTCCTAATAAAATCGCCGCATTGGCTTCATCTTCTGATTTTACTGAAAAATTCAATCCGTCATTAGAGACTTCGTAATTGATATTCGATCCTTCTAATAACTCCTTTACCTGTCCCGCTTCTTTGGTATTCTCGCAGCTTCTGATCGGCACCATCGTAGGTGTCGTCAAAATCCTGACAACAATCACCAGCGCAACTATGACTGCCAGCGTAATACTGGCCATTATCGTCTTTTGTTTTACCGAAAATTTATTCCACCATTCTAATATCTGTCCGGGAATATTTCTTATTCTCTCCTGCATGTGACTCTCCTACTATTTCCTGCTGCAAACGACTAAATCTGCATGTTCATAATTTCTTTATAAGCTTCCAGCATCCTGTCTCTGACCGCTGTTGTATAATTCAGAGCAATAGTCGCTTTCTCCTGAATCGCATTCAGATCATGGGTGTTAGTGGCATATCCCAGTGCAAACTGCATGGTTGCCTCTTCCGATTGATTCTGTAAATCATTTGTTTCATTTATCATATCCATAGCCGACTGCAGAACGCTCTCAAAACCCTTGTCCTGCCCGGCAACCTGCCGGGCTGCGTCAACTGTGTTTTTAAGATAATCTGCCGTCACATTATGTAAAGCTGAAATATCCATCTAATTCGCCTCCTGTTTATGCTTTACCAAGCTCTAATCCTTTCAAAGCAATCGCCTTACTGGTCTCAAAGGCCGTAATATTTGCTTCATAAGAACGGCTGGCATCAATCATATTTGTCATTTCTGTAATAATATTCACATTGGGATAAGATACATATCCATTTTCATCTGCATCCGGATGAGCAGGATCATATTTCATAATATAATCACTTTCTGTATCTTCTGAAACCTGGCTGACTTTTACGCCATTCCCAAGATATGCTTCCCGGGTATTGCTCAGTATCTGGCTGAACGGTGTCACCTGCTTCTCCCGAAAGGTCACAATTTTACGGGTATAAGGGGTTCCATCTTCTGTTCTGGTAGTAGTTACATTTGCAACATTCTCAGATATCACATCCATTCGAAACCGCTGTGCAGTCATACCAGATGTACTGATGTTAAACGACTGAAATAATGACATTTCTCTTCCTCCTGCTTCCTGCCTCATAAGGCATTTTTTCTATCATCCCAAAGGGATGGACATTCTACTTAATCACACTCTTAATCCTGGCAAATTCTTTTGTCATACTGTCAATCAAACCATTATATTTAATCCTGTTTGACACCAGTTCTGCCTGTTCCTGTTCCGGATCCACGTTATTTCCGTCCAGGCGGTAAGAATAACTTGCGGAATCTGTATAAATGGATGCATTCAAATGGTTCATATGCAGATTGCTGACCTTATCATCCAAAGATACATACTTAGACCTGCCCAGTTCTCTTTTCAGAACCCCTTCAAAATTCACATCCTGGCGCTTATATCCTGGCGTATCGCTGTTGGAAATATTGTTGACAATCGCAGTGTCCCGCAGCCATGCCGCATCTGCTGCTTTATTCCATACATCAATGTAATCATAAATACCACTGCTTAACATAATACTGCTCCTTCCATCTTCTGTATTCTTCTCTGTATTTCTTTCAAAAACATATACAAATTTATCTTATTATAGATTATCGCAATAGACCTTATATTGCAAGCATTTTTTTGCAATTTTTTATCAAAATTTACTGTATCTTGTGTTTTTTCGTCGAAACATCCACAAATAGCTGGGATTTTTTTCCCTATCCCCAAAAATACGTTATAATTTTTTTCCATAATTATCCATTTGTTTTTTCTTATTATATGGACATTCTGTATAAAATATGATTTAAAAATAAACCGCATCTCTTTTCCAAAACCTTGTTCCGTGAACGCAAAAAAAGGAATCTGTAAGTCCCCCTGCAAATTCCTTTTCTTTTCACCGCTAAATCCGTTTAGCTGTCTTTTATATTCTGTTTCTTAACTTTCTCCAGTTCATCAAACACCACATCATTCAGTACTTTGATATACGTGCCCTTCATGCCGGAAGATCTGGACTCAATTACACCTGCACTTTCAAACTTACGCAGCGCATTGACAATAACGCTCCTTGTGATCCCAACCCTGTCCGCAATTTTGCTCGCAACAAGAATGCCTTCTTTGCCTTCCATCTCATCAAAAATATGAGTAATCGCTTCCAGTTCTGAAAAAGACAAAGTGCTGATAGCAGATTTAACAATCTGCACTTTGCGGTTCTCTTCTGCGCTTTCTTCGTTCACCGAACGCATCATTTCAAGTCCAACCACTGTAGTTCCATATTCGCTCAATATGATATCATCAATATCATACGGCTCTTCCAAGCGATATACAAACAAGGTACCCAGCCGTTCGCCAGCAATATCAATAGGGGTGATGATCGCCTGGTACGTTTTCACTTCCTGCGAAACAAACCCCAGCGTCTCAAGATTCACATTCTCTTTGGTGGACAAAATTCCAAGCAGCCGTTCATTCAGCATAGGATCAATGAATCCTCCCACCTCATCTGCAATCAATTCCCTTATTTCATCCGTTTTCCCGCATCTGCTGGTTCCCAATACCTTCCCTTTCTTACTGATAACCAGGATATTGGAGTCTAAAATTTCAGTCAAGACTTCACAAATGTCATTAAAGACTACTTTCGAGGAATTATTATTATGCAGCAATTTGTTAATTTTTCTTGTTTTGTCTAACAACTGAACACTCATAACATACCTCCTGATTAAAAT